>JADMIO011124105.1_pt1 | contig 98930 bp, 93 predicted proteins | sample 8958161 | NCBI WGS metagenome assembly JADMIO01 (sample SAMN16585339, study PRJNA669376) | soil metagenome | isolation source: Crop rotation soil | place: USA: Cullars Rotation, Alabama | collected 2011
CGCGACAACTTGTCCACGTGGAATTCTAAGCTTAGGATCCCAATGTGCTGGAAAGATTATTAACAAGGTGTTCATTACCAATCACAGGTTTAGGTTGTGTGAAAAAGGTGGTGACTGAATTGGGCGTGTTTGAAATTGTTCCTGAAGGATTTCAACTGCTGGAAAGAGCGCCCGGAATTTCTGTTGAGTATATCCGGGAAAAAACAGAGGGACACTTGTTAGTTATTGGAGAAACTCCTGAAATGATATTGGATTAATGCCCGTTTATTCAAAGGTTGTTTGAGAAGGCCCGATCGGGCTTTTCATACATATCCATTAAAATAAATCTGTTTAAAATCATTTTTTCTTCTTCAACATCTTCCTATTTTCGTGCCTTCAATTTTGTAATTTTTCACAGTCTTAAATAAATATTTAATCATGACAAAAGTATCTGTAATTGGAGCCGGAGCGGTGGGAGCAACCTGCGCTGATGTTATTTCATACCGCCAGTTAACTGACGAATTAGTACTCCTTGATATTAAGGAAGGTTTTGCCGAAGGCAAGGCCCTCGATATTTATCAAACATCTTCATTACTCGATTTTAAAACTAAAATCACCGGAACAACCAATGATTATTCAAAAACTGCAAATTCTGATGTGGTGGTGATTACTTCGGGGTTACCCAGAAAGCCGGGAATGACACGTGAGGAATTGATCGGTACAAATGCTTCCATCGTAAAAGGTGTTACGGAAAACGTGTTGAAACATTCTCCAAATGCAATCATTATCGTGATCTCAAATCCGATGGACACGATGACTTATCTCACATTGAAGACTTCCGGGTTGCCAAAGACGCGCATTATCGGGATGGGGGGAATCCTTGATAGTGCCCGTTTCAAGGGTTACCTTGGATTGGCATTGAATGCGCGCACTACTGATATACAGGGAACAGTTATCGGAGGACATGGCGATACCACAATGATCCCATTGACAAGACTTGCAACTCTCAATGGGGTGCCGGTTTCCCAATTTTTAAACGCAGATCAGCTAAAACAGGTTTCTGCTGATACCATGGTTGGTGGAGCTACTTTAACAAAATTGTTGGGAACATCTGCATGGTATGCTCCCGGTGCCGCAGGTGCATTATTGGTCGAAAGCATTGTACGCGACCAGAAAAGAATTTTACCTTGCTGTGTTTCGCTGGATGGAGAGTATGGGCAAAAAGACATTTGTATGGGAGTTCCTGTTGTGATCGGGAAAAATGGTTGGGAAAAGATTGTTGATTTTAAATTGAATGCTGAAGAACAGGAATTATTTAACAAGAGTGCTGATGCTGTCAGAAGTATGAATAATGTGCTGGCAACACAAAGCGCCTAAAAATTTTAAGTGGATTATTAAGGCATTATTATATTATTATTTTTGCAGGGACGGTCAAACAACCGTCCCTGCTTTTTTTACAAGAGAATTTTTTATACATGATGCCATCGCATAAAATCAATATCATCATTGAGGAGATCGAAAAGAATAATTACCATCTTTTTATTCATATCAAAATCGGGAAAAAGATGTCGAGACTATTGATTGATACAGGCGCCTCAAAAACGGTATTTGATAAGAAACTTGTGTTAAAGTTTGTGAAACAGGATAAATTAAGAGTGAACAAAAGCAAATCTGTAGGGCTTGGAACAAGTGATGTGGAGACAAAAATTGTAGAGCTCAGCAAGTTGCAATTCGGTACGATGAAAGTAAAGGAAATTGAAATTGCGGTGCTTGATCTGAGCCACGTCAACCATTCATACAAACAAATCAAATTGCCCAAAATTGATGGGGTGCTGGGTAGTGATTTCCTGATGAAATACAAAGCAGTGATCAATTTTCCGAAAGCGACCCTCGAATTAAAGGGTTAAGCGCGGGGGGCATGGTCACCATGATCAGCCGTGGGAATAAGGGTCAGCTTCTCATATTATCAAACTGAAGTGGAATTTCAAAATCATGAGTTCGCACTCTTGCCATCGTAGCCTGCAATTCATCAAGAGATTTGCTCGTCACCCTCACCTGGTCATCCATAATGGAAGCCTGCACTTTCAATTTTGTTTCTTTGATAAAACTCACAATTTTTTTTGCAGTTTCTTTTTCAATACCATTTTTTACCGGTAGATCAAGCAACATATATTTCCCACTAGGCCTTGATTCTTTGGTGAGATCCAGGATCCGTACATCAAGTTGTTGTTTGGAAAATTTTGAAAGAATAATATCCACCATACTCTGTAGTGCCATATCTTGTTTTGCCTGAAGTTTGATGAGGTTATTTTTTTTATCCAGATCAATTTCGCATTCTTCATCTTTAAGGTCATAGCGATTGATCAATTCTTTTTTTGCGACGTTTACTGCATTATCAATTTTTTGCGGATCTGTTTTATTTACAATATCGAAACTTGCCATAATGCCTGTTTTTTTAAGAAAAAATTAAGATGCAAAATAACTAAATTTGAATTGCATTGTTTACCCATGTGATGCAAAACAAGAAAAAAACACTTTTAACCGGACGAGTTCTTTCCGTCTTCTTTCTGATTGTTGTGATTCAGTTGATTTCCTGCAAAAAGGATCAATCTCCCGTTCCTGCAGAAATTCAAAATGGTTACTCAGTTACCATTCATGTCAGCCCGGTGTTTGGGGATGAACCACTTCAGCTTTTAACAAAAAAATATGTAACAGCCGCAAATGATACCATTACCATTTCTCAACTTGAGTTTTATTTTAGCAATATCAGGTTAACAAAAACAGATAGTACAATTGTTTACCCTGAAACTTATTTTTTAATTGATTTTTCTAATCCAGCAAGTGCCTCAATAAAAATAGACAATCTTCCTAAAGCAACTTACAATAAACTTTCCTTCCTTGTTGGAGTGGATAGCATACATAACCACTCAGGGGCGCAAACCGGAGCGCTTGATCCGGCTTATAATATGTTTTGGGGTTGGATCACCGGATATATTTTTTACAGGATCAACGGATTTTTTGGCACTTCCCCCAATTCATTTTCACTCGATTTAGGCGGAGATGCAAATAAAATGATATACGATTTGCCAACATCTGTTTCTCTTGATGCTAACCGGACAATTAATTTGAAAATGGATATCAGGGAATTATTTCAAAACCCTTATTCCTATGATTTGAAAGTTGATGATAAAAATATTCATAATACGACAGCAACTGGGATAACAAAGCTGGTACAAAATTCAAAAGATATGTTCACGATCACTTCCATTCAGTAATTGATGAAAAAAGTATTTTTAATTTTAGCCTGGATAATTGTTTTGATTTCATCGTGTAAAAAAGATGATCGCATCGAAAATGGGTTAACGGATAATCATGCGCCTGTTCCATTTTCTGCAACACCCTATCTTATTAATTATCCGTTTTTTTGGTCTAAGCATCCGATACTTATGCCGGCAAATAACCCACTGACAGTTGAGGGTGTTACGCTTGGCAGGAAACTTTTTTATGACCCGGTTTTATCCCAAAATAATTCGATGAGTTGTGCAACCTGCCACAATATTGCTTATGGTTTTACCGATAATGGTAAGCAATTTAGTAACGGACTCCACGGAGAAACCGGAGTACGGAATGCTCCACCCCTTTTTAATTTAGGTTGGTTTACCAATTATGGAGTGATCAACCATCGTTTTTTCTGGGATGGAGGATCCGCCGACCTGGAATCTCAAATATTCGGGCCTATTCAAAATCCCAATGAAATGAATGAGACTTTGTTCAATGTGATCAATAAATTGAAAAGCAAATCAGAATATCCTCTCTTATTTAAAAAAGCATTTGGCACAGATAGCATCACCTCTCAATTATTGGCATTTGCAATCGCGCAATTTGAGCGAACCATCATTTCAGGAAATACAAAATTTGACCAGGGAAGAGCGATCAATTTTACTAATTTCACACCACAGGAATATAATGGATTTGTGACATTCACGAGTGAAAAAGGCGATTGTTTTCATTGCCATACCATTGCAGATCCATCTTCTTCAATGGCTCCAGATTTTTCCACGGATTTTAATTTTCATAATAATGGTTTACAGGTTACAATTGTGGATTCAGGCCAGGCAAGGATCACGAATATCCCCGGAGACATGGGGAAGTTCAAAACCCCGTCACTTCGAAACCTTGTATTCACAGCGCCTTATATGCACGATGGAAGATTCTCAACACTCGAACAGGTAATAGAGTTTTATAATTCATCGGCGCACCAAGGAACAAACGCAGATCCGTTTATTATGATCCACCCGGACGGATTGAACCTCTCCGATAGGGAGAAACAGGAATTGGTGGCTTTTCTGAAAACATTAACTGATTCATCATTAATTGTTAATCCTGCTTACACAAAGCCTTAATTGAATTTTTTAAGTTTTTTTTTCTTAAAAAGAAGATAAATTCGAATGAATATTGATTAATAGTTAATTAAGTTTTGAATTATGAAAAAACCAATACTCCTGAAAAGAATTTTGGCAATGTTTGCTGTGATCTTATTTTTCACTTTGTCATCACAGTTAAAGGCACAGCAGTTGGTCACCATTGGTACAGGGACAAATTATAACACCAGTACGTCTTACCCAAGCCCTTATGGAGCATATTATTCTCAGTCCAGAATTCAAATGATCATCCTTGCCAGTGAACTTAACAATGCAGGATTGTCGCCATTTTCAACTACTTTTTCAAGTTTGGCTTTTAATATTCAGGGGACGAATTCAGCCGGGCCACATCTGAGTTATACCATCAAAATGAAAAATACAACGGCTACCTCAGTATCCACAACAAGCCCGGCCCCACTTGGCTATGATAATGCGGGTCTGTTAACAGTATTTAATCCTGTTAATTTTACTCCTACAGTTACGGGCTGGAACACCCATGTTTTTAATACTCCTTTTGTTTGGGACGGGAGTTCAAATATCCTTGTAGATGTTTGTTGGGATAACGGAAACCTGAATTGGACTGTTAATGCAAGCGTGTATAATACAACGACACCTTTTTATTCAATCCTCCAGGGCCTGGATGAGAATAGTACAGGTCTTATATGTCCCGTGGGTCCAGGCACTGGCGTTAATGCCAGTAATACGGCTTATACCACCAGGCCAAATATGCAATTCAATTGCTTGTCATCGGGTCCTGCGTTGCCACCCCTGGCTGGGTTTGCCTATAATATTTTTGCCGATACCGCCTGGTTAAACAGCCCTTTTATTTTTGTAAATACCAGTAATAATACCACACGCTCTTATTGGGATATTACGGGATACAGCCCAACAATAAACGGAACTTATACCGCTTACCCAGCGTCCCGTGTATGCGTAGACCGTTGGAACACCTGTTATATAGATACTATTCATAATAACTTCACCTACAGCTTTCCCCAGGCAGGTTATTATAAAGTAAAATTAAAGGTTGCCAATATTTATTATAATGGTACCTCCCTTGTTGAAGGCATGGACAGCATCACCAAAATAATTTATTGTGCATTGCCCACAAAAAAACCAGTAGCAAGTTTTTTCAGTGTGAACCGGACAGTGGGATTTGCCGACCAGTTGTATTATTACGATCTGAGCCTCAACGGGCCGACACAATGGTCGTGGTGGATAAACCCGGGTTATTACGGGGTAAGTACTTTTTTAAACTCCGGAGCACCCAATACATTTTATTCTCCCAACTCCCAGAACCCCTATTTGTTTGCTTTGGACGGGGGAGTGTTTGATGTATGCCTTGCAGCAGGGAACGCCATTGGATGGGACACGCTTTGCAGAAGCGGCTATCTTACTGTGAACAATGGGTATGCCATGTGTAACGGGTCGGATTCAGTGAGCACCCTGTCTTCAGGTTATGTATATGACGGGGGAGGCCCGACAGGAAATTATTCGATTACCTCCACGGGAAGCTGCCCGGCAGGATTCCGTATCGCAGCCTGTGCCGATACGGTTATTTTAGATATTGAACGTTTTAAATTATTGCCACAGGATTCTGTGACCATCCGCGTGGGGAACCCGTCGGGTCCGATTGTAAAAAGACTGGGAGGAAGCAGTCTTGCCGACAGCTTAAAGCATTACAGGGTTCCGGGGAGTTTTGTATTTATACAAATGAGCGCGGTAAACCCCAATGCAGCAGGAGATTCAGGATTTGCCATTCACTGGACGATTGTCCCGGCCACTTACTCCAAACCCAAAGCATCCTTTAGTGTTCCCACCACCATTTATGCAGGATACACGATGCAGTATGTCAATACGAGTGTAGGAACCAATATGAGTTATAGCTGGGATACAAATGGAGACGGATCATTCGGGCTGGATGAGTTGTATATATCGGTGGATGAAACCTCAGCAAACCCGGGTTATAAATTTACCACCCCCGGCAGCAAAAAGGTTTGTGTAAAAGTGTACAATTGTGTAGGAGCCGATACGGCCTGCAAACTGATCACCATCCTGCCGCTGGTTCAAAAGCCAATAGCCGACATGAGCGTAGACCGCGTATCGGGCTTTACGACCGATACGTTCCGCTTCACGGATAAGAGCCTCAATGGAGCCAACCAATGGTTATGGACATTTAGTCCCAATACAGTTGCTTATGCAAATGGGACCAATTCATCCTCACAAAACCCCGTAGTGTTTTTAAACAGTGCAACAAGTTATACGGTCACATTAAGAGCCACGAATTCATTTGGATCAGATACCAAGACGATCCCTGACATGGTAAGCGTGGTAGCATATAATTCACCGGGAACACAAAATATTATTCCTATGGGCTCCGATATAGGGATCAGCAGGGTAACACTGGGAAGCATAGATACCACCACGGCATTGCAAACACCGGTTTACACCCCGATGTATAATGAGCAGAAAACCACCTTGTACCGGGGAGTGGATTATACGGTGAGAACCTACCGGCAAAGCAACAATGATCCAATGACCACCAGGGTATGGATAGATTATAACCGCAATGCCCACTTTACGGATACGGCAGAAACGATCATTAATGAAACAAGGCAGAATAAGGTGATCACGTCCAAAACCTTCCGCATTCCGGATAACAGCCCAACGGGCAATACGAGGATGCGTGTGGGGATCGGTTATGATATCACGACACTGACACCGGACTATGCCCAGATTGGTTGTTTTGAAGATTATGGTATCCTCATCGGGGTGGATCATATCCCACCGGTGATCACCTTAAAGGGAGCCTCCATTGTGAAGATGGAACTGGGAACATCATATATGGATTCAGGAGCAAAGGCAGTGGATAATCTGGAAGGAGACATCAGTTCAAAGGTGATCCGCACGGGATACGTAGATACCACTACGGTGGGCTATTATACGCTTACCTATACAGTATCTGATTTGTATGGCAATATGAGCATCCCTGTTACGCGCATCGTGCAGGTTGAAATAGACCAGTTGGGTCCAAGACTTACCCTCAACGGGCAGGATACGGTGAGGGTGGAAGTATTCAATACTTACGTGGAACAGGGAGCAACGGCAAAAGATAACCAGGGGCATGATATCAGCAACCTGGTTACCAGAACAGGCACCATCAACACCAATGTATTGGGAACATACCAGCTAACCTATAAAGTAACAGATGCATTTGAATTTACAGCCACCAAAACACGCACGGTGATCGTGATGGATACGATCAAACCGGTGATCTCGAGTTTAACAGCAAAAGACACGATCCGTTACCAGATCAATACGCCATACACCGACCAGGTTACGGCAAATGATAATTACTGGGGCAGCCTCACACCCACCAGGACAGGAAGTATCAATGTAAACGTGATAGGATATTATACATTATTGTACAATGTAACGGATCCATCGGGCAACGAGGCCATACCATACAGGCTGGTTGTGAAAATAGATGATTTGGTTCCACCGGTACTCACACTTAATGGTGATTTGGAAATGACGGTAGATGTAAATACGGTATTTGTTGAACCGGGATATGATTATTCGGATAATTATTATCCTAAAAGCAGCATCACAATTACAAAAACTCCGGCCGGTCCTGTGATGACAACATTGAACACCACAAACATGGATTACATGGCATGTGATCCATCCACAAATTGTACAGTAGTAACCCGCATCGTACATGTTGTTGACAGGATTGCCCCGGTGATTACCTTAATAGGATCAAATCCGTATGTGCTTCCAAGATACGGGCAATATATTGACCAGGGCGTAACCATCACAGATAATTATTATACCCAGGCACAATTAAGCTCATTAATGGTGATGGATGTATCAAAAGTAAGAAATGATGTTCCAGGGTTTTATTATGTTACATTTAATGTAACGGACCCATCTGGTAATATGGCAAAACAGGTGAGACGAGCAGTGATGGTTGAGGATAAGTTTTTGGGAGTAAATAATATGAACAAAACGCAAGGCATGAAGATCTATCCGAATCCTGCAAATGGCAAATTTACAATTGAGTTGGAAAATGGAACAGTGATACAAACTGTGAAGGTTTACAATATGGTAGGCTCCCTGATAAAAGAACAAGCAGTAAAAAGCAATGACAGGTCAATAGCAATTGATATCAGCGGGGTGGCAGAAGGCGTATATATTGTGAAGATGGAAGGTGAAGGTAGATCGTATCTTCAAAAGATCAATATTGTAAAATAAAAACTCATTGAAAATAAATAAAAAAGCAGTCAGATTTTGACTGCTTTTTTTATGCTTTTGAAAGATTACCTGATTAAAGTAATCTTTCAAAATGGACCAAAATGCTTCCAATATCAGGACATTCAATTGATCCGGTTATTTTAGGATCCCTTTTCAAACTTCCACGAAAAGCCGTCGGGTATCGTTTTTTAATGAATAAATTTTTAATATTGCATGGCTTATGAAAGAAGAACTACTCCATTTCATCTGGCAAAGCAAGATGCTGATGAAACAACCGTTAAAAACCATTGACGGAAAATCTTTGCATATTATACAAACGGGAACATTGAACAGCGATGCCGGGCCTGATTTCTTTAATGCAAAAGTGAAAATTGAAGACACCCTCTGGGTCGGAAATATTGAAATACACCTAAGATCGTCGGACTGGAAAAATCATAATCATCAAACCGATAAAAAATACAATAATGTTATTTTACATGTGGTCTATCATCATGATATGGAGATTTTTTATGATAATGGAAAACCAATTCCCTGTGTTGAATTGAGGGAAATTATTCCTCCTTTTACGCTCCGAAAATATCATCAGCTCCTGCTCAATCAAAACACCATCCCCTGTGAAAAAATTATCCGGCTTCCCTCATCACCTGTTTTGATGAATTGGCTCGGACGCTTGCTTGTTGAGCGCTTACAGGAAAAGTGCGCTTATATCGAATCTTTACTCATACAAAATAATGAAAACTGGGAAAATATGTTTTATACAATTACCGCCAGATATTTTGGAATGAAAACCAATGCACAACCTTTTGAATGGCTCGCCCAAAGTCTTCCTCTTTCAATATTGTCAAAGCACAAAAACAGCCTCATTCAAACGGAAGCATTGATCTATGGCGTTTCCGGATTTTTAGATACAGACATAACGAAAAATGCTTATCTCCATTTAATGAAGAGAGAATTTGATTTTATGAAAAGGAAATACCAGCTCAGGGCAATGGATAAAAGCATGTGGAAATTTTCACGGATACGACCCTCTAATTTTCCAACGGTAAGACTTGCCCAGTTTGCTTCCCTCATTTTTCAATCCTCACATCTCTTGTCGAAAGTAATAGAAGTGGAAAGTCTGGGTGAACTTATTAAATTGTATAAAATAAGACCAAACAAAAAACTTGACCCGTCTGCATTTAGCGACCGTGAAACCAAGGTGAGTCAGATGGAATTCGGAATGGAAGCGATTGAAACCTTGCTGATTAATACTGTTCTCCCTGTTATGTTTTTATTTGGAAAACGATATGAAAAGCAAGCGTTGACGGAACGAAGTTTAAAATTTTACGAGCAATTGAAAACAGAAAATAATTCCATCATCCGCTTTTGGAGATCATTGGGAATTGATTCAAAAACATCTTTTGATTCGCAGGCCCTTATTCAATTAAAAAATAATTATTGTGCAAATTTGAAATGTTTGAGTTGTATTATTGGCAACGAAATTTTATTGAATAGGCATGAGTAAGCGACATTATATTTTTCTTTTATTAAGTATATTGTTCTTTTTGGAATCCAGGGCGCAGACGAACCTGTATTTTATCAATCGGGCAAAGCATAAAATTATTGAAGTAAGAGTAGGGCAGCAACTTTCAATTAAATACAAAGGCTATCTGGGCCAAACCGAATTTGTGAAACAATCGGTAACAGATGTTAACGATTCGTCTGTAACCTTAGGCATTGATCCGGAAATGTTTGGAAAGGGTTTTAAGACAATGATGTCCAATAATCCAAAATATGTTTACCGGAAGGTAATGATCAAAGACATCATGGCTTTTAGGCGAATGACCGCAGGGAGGCAACTCTTAAAATCGGGTTTGATGGCAGGAAATATCATTGGCTCTTATTATTTATTGTATGATCTTTACAGAGACAACCACTTCTCTATCGGGGTAAATTTCCTGATTTCCCTGGGAGTTGGTATAGGAACCTCTGTGATCATTAACGCAATATTGCCTGAAAATCCAAAGTATCACCTTGATGATGGTTGGGAAGTATCCACAGGTTTCACAAGTCCCAAATTATAAAATCATTTACACATTTAAAAGAATAGCTTAATTTCGCAAGGCTATGGATAAGATCAAGTTTTTTTTTGAAAAGCACGCATTTGGTGTTTGCAGTTACTTGGGGGAGAGGTTTGGAATTGCTTCTTCCACCATTCGCCTTTACTTTATTTATACTTCGTTTATCACTTTCGGTTCCCCGGTCATTATCTATCTAAGTCTCGCCTTTTGGCTTAATTTAAAAAAATACCTGAATAAAGGGAAACGAAAAACCGTTTGGGATCTGTAAATCATTTTCCACATTGAACAGAACGAATATTATATTTATTGCACTTTCCATTTATATTATTGCGGCCTTTGCGTGGTGGACCTATGCGCATATTCACGACAATAAGGAAATATATGAGAAAGAAAAAAACACACTGGAGTTGCTGTGTTACAAAGCTACTGTAGATGTTAACGGAGCCATTCAGCAGGAGATGTTCAACGATACCAACGATGTAAAAAAATATTTTTATGCGAACTTTCCTACCCTTGAAATTGTGCTCGATTCAAAAACAGCGTTCGACTTTAATTCGTTCCTGATTCGTCCGAAGGCCGATTCATATGATCATATTGAAAAAACATTACAGCGAAAAATATGGATGTACACCAGCGAGGGGGTGGCAATGGTATTGCTATTGCTTTGGGGAATTATCCTGATTTATCGCAGCCTTCAAAACCAATTGCAACTTAAAAGACAGCGAAGCAATTTCTTACTTTCTATTACTCATGAACTGAAAACGCCATTGACGTCTATCAAGTTGTATCTTGAAACACTGAGAAAAAGAAAACTTGATCCGGAACAGACAGAAACCATTTTGCATAATTCGCTTGGTGATGTGTTGCGCCTGCATGACCTTGTTGAAAATTTATTGCTTGCATCTCAGCTTGACAATCACAGGTATGAGCTTGTTTTTAAGGAATTGAACCTAAGTGAACTGGTAAATGAAACGATAGATAAATTTGCTCTTCCAAGAGATCTCCATCATCATTTTGTTAAAAATATTGAGCCTGGGTTAAAATTGATTGCCGATGAAAATGCTATCATTATGGTGCTTACAAATTTATTGAGTAACGCAATGAAATACTCGCCTCAGCAATCAACAATTGAGATCCTGTTGAAAGGTGAAAATGATCAGGTCAGGCTGTCCGTAAGCAATAACGGGCCAAGTATTCCTGATAATGAAAAGAAAAACCTGTTCATAAAATTTTATCGTCTGGGAGATGAAAATACCCGCAGGACAAAGGGCACCGGTGTAGGTTTATTTATTGTAAAAAATCTGGTTAATCTCCATCATGCTCATATTTTTGTAAAGGATAAACATCCACACGGAACTATATTTGATATTATTTTTAAAAAGCATGCATAGAATATTATTGGTTGAAGATGAAGAAAATTTACAGCATGCGCTCAAATTAAACCTTGAGATGGAGGGATACCAGGTGCATGCGGTGGGTGATGGAAATTCGGCAGTAAAAGTTTTTCGCGAAGAAAAATTTGACCTTGTAATTTTGGACATCATGCTTCCTGAGATGAACGGGTTGATGGTGTGTGAAAATATCCGTCTCCATAATAGTACCGTTCCGGTATTGTTCCTTTCTGCAAAAAATACTTCGGCAGACCGCATCAGTGGGCTGAGAAAAGGTGCTGACGATTATTTAACAAAGCCCTTTGACCTTGAAGAATTACTCCTGCGCATAAAAAAACTGATTGATAAAAATGACCGCATGCAAAACAGCGAGAGTAAAACTCCATCGCTGTTTGAATTTGGGAGAAACTGGATAAATTTTGAGAGTTATGAAGCACAGGGTGTAGATGGAAAACTTGCGCTCACAAAAAAGGAAATTCTGCTGATGAAACTGCTCATTGATAACAAGAACCAGGTGGTGAGCCGTGAGCATATTTTAAAAGTAGTGTGGGATTATACGGTCATTCCAAACACCCGCACCATTGATAATTTTGTGCTGAATCTCCGGAAGTATTTTGAAGATGATGCGAAAAATCCCCGGTATATTCAATCGGTGAGAGGAGTGGGATACAAATTTGTGATTTGACAAACATCACAAAGACGTTCATTTATTAAGAAAAGAGGAGAGTTTTATACACTTTACAAATGCTCCATATATTTTTTTAAAATAATAGTAAACCATGCCGTGAAGTGGTGGGGATTTGTTTTTACTTCTTCCATCAGTTTTTCTATTTTAATCCATTTATAGGAAATCACCTCGTTGGGGTTTATTCGCGGTTCCTGATCAAAAATCCCGGTATAAATAAAATCAAGCTCATGTTCAGTGAGGCCATTTTCAAATTTCGCTTTGTAGATGAAATGAAATTTTTCCCTGAGTTCGCAGCTAAACCCCATTTCTTCTGCGAGCCTGCGGTTAGCCGCCTGTAATGTTGTTTCATTTGCACGGGGATGACTACAGCAGGTATTAGTCCATAAACCGGCTGAATGATATTTATTGTGTGAACGCTGTTGGATCAGCAATGCTCCTTCAGAATTAAAAACAAAAACTGAAAAAGCCCGGTGAAGTAAAGCTTTTTGATGAGCTTCCTGTTTTTCCATCAAACCGAGTTCGTTATCGTGTTCGTCAACCAAAATTACATATTCGTAATCCTTCATATTTCCCGTAAGATACCACAGTAAATTGAGTAAACAAATAAAACAATTTACGATGTGTATCGTTCATCATGAAATAACGCTGCTACGCAAAATGAAAATATTTTCAGGAATGATGTTTCTGCAGGTTTAAGGGATAATAAATGTTATCCAAGCCGGATGCGAAGTAGTATATTTGTGGAGTATGCTCAGGAATTTTTTTTTCATATTATTTTTGTTGTCCGGTCTTTCCTCATTTGCACAGGATAAGGAAGAGCAACTGGCATCCCAGTATTTTAGCAATAATGAATTTGAAAAAGCGGCGGATGTTTATGAGCGCATCTTCGCTAAAAATCCGCAATCGTCCTACATTTATGAAAACCTGTTGAATTGTTATTTTAAACTGGACAAATTTGATGAGGCAGAAAAACTGGTGAAGAAGCAAATCCGCAGAAATGAAGGAAATCCTTATTATCTTGTTGACCTGGGGTATATTTATAAGAAATCAGGGCATGCGGAAAAAGCAAAAAAGCAGTTTGAAGATATTCTTAATAAACTGAAGGGAAGAGAGGATCAGGTTATTGAAACAGCAAATGCATTTCAAAAAAGGTCGGAAACCGAGTATGCTATTGATACTTATTTGAAAGCACGAAAACTATACAACAACAATATGATCTTTTGTATCCAGTTGGCGGGTCTCTATTCCGAAAAGAAGGAAACCAGGCTGGTGATTGATGAGTACCTGAATGCCGTGCAAAGCAACCCGATGTTTGAAGAAGAAATACAAGGCTACCTCCAGGCTTACCTCGACAAGGCCCCGGATTTTGAGCTGTTGAAACAGTCTCTGCTTAAGAAAAACAAAGAGTTTCCCGGCAATGAATCCTTTAGTGAAATGCTGGTATGGATGTATGTGCAGAGAAAAGATTTTGACAATGCTTTTATCCAGGTTAAGGCCATAGATAAGCGTTTAAAAGATGATGGAAGAAGGTTGATTGACTTGGGAAATCTCGCCATTTCAAATGAAAAATTTGATGCGGCTTCTACAATATTCTCTTATGTTTCCTCCATAGGAAAAGAAAAACCTTTTTATATCAACTCGAGGATCGGGATGCTTGAAGCAAAAAATAAAAAAATATTTTTTAAAGGGAACTATGTTGAAACTGACCTGAAGATTCTTGAAAAGGATTATGATGATTTCCTTGCAGAGTTTGGCCATAATTATTTTACAGCGCCTGCCGAGCGTGATATGGCAAGGCTCGAGGTATATTATAACAATAATAATAAGAAAGGTATTGAATTGTTCCATGAGCTCATCAATATGCCTGGCCTGGATGATCATTTTAAGGCGGAGTGTAAATTGGAGCTGGGTGATATTTATCTTTTGAAAGGTGAAGAATGGGAAGCCATGTTGTTGTACGGACAAGTAGATAAGGATTTTCCTGAAGATCCTCTGGGCCAGGAAGCGAAATTCCGGAATGCCCGTCTTTATTATTATCTTGGGGAGTTTGAATGGGCCCGTTCTCAACTTGATGTTTTAAAGACAGCCACCACAGAATTGATTGCAAACAATGCCCTGGAACTTTCGCTGCTCATCCAGGATAATACAGCCGACAGCAATGATGAGCCTTTGCTAATGTTTGCGCGTGCCGATCTGAATTTCTTTCAAAATAAAACAGATAAAGCGCTGGAGATACTGGACAGCATCAACCTTGTTTATCCCCGGCATCCGCTCGATGACGAGATCCTTTATAAGCGAGCCGAGGTGTTTTTAAAAAGGCGTGAATATGCAAAAGCATGCAGTTATCTCGAACAGTTATTAAAAGAACATGGCTCCGATATTTTAGGCGATAATGCGTTGTTCCTTCTTGCCACTGTCACAGAAAAAAATCTCGATGATAAACCGAAGGCGATGAAATTGTACGAAGAATTTATCGAAAAATACCCGGGAAGCTTTTTTTTAACTGAAGTCCGGAAACGTTACAGGACATTACGCGGAGACGAAATAAATTAATCATTCTAGGAAAATCTTAAACGGGGATGATTTGTTAATCAGTATTTTTCAAAAAGGTAAAAGCGCGTTTGATTTTATCTCTAAACAATTTTCTTTTTAAAGGCGGAAAGAAACCGGGCTCTTTTGTATAACCGCTGAATTTTTCTCCAAGCCTTAAGTAATAGCGAAAAAAGGTTGAGCCGGATAAGCCCCATTTACGTAAGAACTGGAGAGAACCATTATTTTTTTTAACTCTCGAAACGCTTTTTGAAATAAAGTGATACACGCGGCTTGAGGAAATACCCTTATAATAGCGCACGCCGGATTTCCATAATTTCATCATCATATCCGGATCAGAACCCATTCCCGGTGAAAATTCGATGCTCATCCCCCCGATTAATGTCCATATCTTTTTATGCAGCAACAAGGGATACCAGTTGCCCCCGGTCCAGTCTTCAAAAGGAAACTTATCGAATTCGGCTAATAGTTTTTGTTCGTCAAAAGTCTCTATATTTTCACCAAAATGACAGGGAGCAATCACACATTTATTGGTTGTGGTTTTCCATTCGATACTGGTGGCATTAATGGCGAAATAGATATGACCGAGTTTCTGTACTTCCTCCAGCAAAGGCTGATCCCATCCGGGACAGTAATATTTATCATCATCAGTAAGGAGTATTAGCTCCGATGAGGACAGCGATGAAGCAGCATTTAAGGCAAAACATACCCCTACGTTTTCTTTTGAATGCGTGTAAGAAATTTGTTGTTCTTTTAACCATTCAATTGTTCCGTCATTGCCCTCATTCACATGAACAATGATCTCATGCTGGTGGACGGAGTTTTTCCGGATGCTCTGAATGCAACATTTCAAATACGGCAAATTATTCCACGAGGGGATAAGGATGGAAAACACACCCGTTTTTTTTTCAGTTGAAGGATGAAATGAAATGAGATCAGCCAGGTTCACATTCGCAATTTAATCACAACAACAAAATTTGAATGAAATTATTTTAAATTGCCTGAATTAATGGAGCAGCGATGATCATATATAATGTAACTATTAATGTAGAAGAAGATGTCCTGCAGGAGTGGTTGAAATGGATGAAAGAAACACATATTCCAGATGTAATGCGAACAGGCTTGTTCCTTGATCACAATTTTTCGAGACTGATTACCAGGCAGGATGATGAAACAGGAGCAACGTATGTTGTCCAATATTTGTGTGAAAGTATGGAACAATATGAAAAATACCAGGCTGAGTTTGCCTACGCTCTCCAGAAAGAAAGCCAAAATAAATTCGGAGGGAAATTTATTGCATTCAGAACGTTGATGGAAAAGGTATGGTAGCTGACAACTATGAATTATTGCTCTTTTTTGTCTTTCTCTTTTATTGCATCAAATACTTTTTCCATCTTAAACACATAATCAAGACTATCATCAACAAAAAATTGAAGTTCCGGTATCACACGAACGCTCTTTCTTATTTTCAATGCGAGTTCATGCCGTATTTCTTTATGATGTAAATTGATCAGATTAAGTAATTCCTTGTTGTCCTTTGCCTGTAAAAAACTCAGGTACACTTTTGCATAGCCCAGGTCTGGCGATACACTTACACCACTAATTGTAATAAAAGCGTTCTGGAACATGGTTGAACGGTTTTGTTGAAAAATGTCGGCCAGTTCTTTCTGCAACAGTTTTCCAAATTTTTCCTGCCTGATACTCATACTGCAATATTAACATTATTTGAGATTTGAATCTAATCCTGTTTCTACAAATATAATGATCATACAGGGATCACACTTTTGTGCAATCATTGAGTGTGAATCGGCAATTTGAAAAGCGTACTTTGAGAATTAAATCATACTATTTGACGGAACTTTCTGATATTCGCGCTTAATCTGAAGTCATCCCGGTATCAACCGGGAACTAAAAAATCTAAACCAATACATGAAAGGATTCATTAAAATTCTGAAATTTGTGATACCATATAAAGGCTTCGCATTTTTAAATATTTCTGCCAATATCCTTTCCACCATTTTCGGATTATTTTCCATCACCTTAATTATTCCGTTTTTGAAATTATTGTTTGACCCGAATGCTTTGGTGAATGTGAAACCGCAGTTTGATTTCAATTTCAGGTCAATATCCGATACCTTTATGTACCATTTGTCTTCGATTATAAAAGATAACGGGGCAACGAAGGCATTGCTTTATATCTGCTGTTTGCTGGTGGTGATGATCTTTTTTAAAAACCTTTTTCGCTATATCGCTTCCTTTTACATGATACCGATGCGCACGAGGGTTGTGGCCGATCTTCGCAATTCCATGTATCAGCACATTCTCATATTGCCATTGTCTTATTTTTCTGATGAAAGAAAAGGAGACCTGTTAACCCGCATGTCGAACGACGCACAGGAAATTGAAGTCTCGGTAATGAGTACACTGGAAGCGGTTTTCAGGGAACCTGTTGCCATTTTTATTTCTCTTGTTGCATTGATCTGGATCAGCCCTTTTCTTACTTTTATTACTTTTATTTTATTACCGGTTATCGGTCTTTTATTAGGAACGATTAATAAAAAATTACGGAAAAGTACCATGGAGGGGCAAAAAAAGCTGGATGAAGTGATGAGCCTGTTTGAAGAAACCCTAATGGGTATTCGGATTATCAAAGCCTTTAGCTCGCAGGCGTTTTTCTTAAACCGTTTTAAAAAGCAAAATGAATTATTTGTAAGAATTTTCATCCGGGGAAATCGCTTACTGGATGCCGCATCGCCTATATCCGAAACAATGAGCGTAATGATCCTGGCTTTAATGCTTTTGTTGGGAGGACGGATTGTATTGAGCAATTCGGGCAGCTTATCGGCTGAAGCATTCATTGGGTTTATAGGAGTGTTTTCTCAAATCATTGCTCCCGTGAGAGCCTTCTCTGCCGCGTTCAGCAAAATGCAAAAAGGACTTGTATCTATTCAGAGAATTGAAGAGGTTTTGTCGAGCGAGGAAATTATCACAGAAGTGAAGGATGCTATTGATGTGATGCCATTTAATGATTGTGTTGAATTTCGCAATGTAAGTTTCTCGTACAATAATGAACCCGTGCTGAAAAATATCAATCTAAAAATAGAAAAAGGGAAAACCGTTGCTCTCGTGGGACCTTCAGGTGCGGGCAAGTCAACCCTTACCGATCTTATTCCAAGATTTTATGATCCAACAGAAGGAGAAATATTATTGGATGGGGTTAATATCAGGAGATACAAAATTTTACAACTGCGAAGGTTATTGGGTATTGTTACGCAGGAGTCAATTCTCTTTAACGACAGCATTTACAACAATATCGCTTTCGGTAAACCAAATATTTCAAAAGAGCAGATTGAAGATGCCGCAAAAACAGCCAATGCACATAGTTTTATTATGGAGACGGAACATGGCTACAGCACAAATATAGGGGACAGGGGAAATAAGCTCAGCGGAGGGCAAAAGCAACGGATAAGTATCGCCCGCGCTGTAAATACTGATCCGGCAATACTTATACTTGATGAGGCGACATCTTCTCTTGATACGACATCCGAAAGGCTTGTGCAGGATGCATTATCAAATGTAATGAAAGGAAGAACCACCGTGGTGATCGCACATCGTTTGAGCACCATTGTCAATGCAGACCTGATCGTGGTGCTGAAAAAAGGAGAGATCGTCCAGACAGGAACCCACCAGGAACTTGTCAAGACACCGGGACTTTATAAAGAGTTGCATGATATGCAGAAACTGGCCGAACTTTGATTCTGCCGGATTCAGTTTTTAAAAAATTATATCACTTTGTAATTTTTATACTCAAATAACCTCACCCCGGTTAATTTTTCAAACTGGTATAATAACCAGTCTTTTAATTTGAACTTCTTTTTGCTGATATCGTAATGGAATTGCCAGTTCATGTCCACAAGCCTGTCCTTCATCACCTGGGGATGAGAGCCTTCAAATTTTTTTAATGAACTGATCAGCGAATAATCAAACGCATCTGCCGGGGAAACATTTTGTTTCATCCATTCATCATCATGCCACATTTTATGAAAGTTTTTTTGTTTTTCATTCTGGTTACGCGGATCTTTTACCCAACCGTAATGATAAATATAAGCACCTACAGGCTTTACATTCAGCTTTTTCCCGCCTTTCCTGAATCCCTGCGCATCGCGGTATGAGCGAATTCTCTTATCATTCCGGATCACGCGTATTTCATTTCTGTACCACGAGCGGGAGTCGGCAACATAATCATAGCTGCCATAAAAATGTTCGTATTTAAACAACAAACCTTCCACTTCTTTTTGCTCTTTATAAATAGAGCAGGCATGCAAAATTTCATCATGGTATTTTTCATGCACCACCTCATCGCCCTGCAAATAAAACCCCCAGTCGGAAATTTCAGACAGGGCATCAAGGGCCTTATTGGTTTCAATCGCCAATACTTTTCCGCCTTCGCGAAGTGTTTCATCCCAAGTGGTTTCAATGATCCTGATTTTGGGAGAATCAATCGAACGAATCAGGTTTAGGGTATTGTCATCAGAGTTTCCCACTGCCACAACGTATTCATCTACAATGGGTAAGATACTTTTAATTGATTCCACCACCGGGTAATCATACCTTTCTGCATTGCGCACAATTGTAAATCCGCTGAGTTTAACTTTAGTCAAATCTGAACAAGGTTGATGGAGATGCCAAAAATAAACTAATTTCGTCCGCTTTTGTTAAAAAAGGATATGAGACTTTCGCAGTTAAAATACGGACAGACCGGTCTTGTAGAAAAAGTATTCGATAATGAACTTTCTCTCAAGTTGCTCGAAATGGGTTTGCTTCCCGGTGAAACGGTCTCGCTTGAAAATATCGCTCCCTTTGGCGATCCGATTGCTATCCGGGTTGGGGAATATAAAATGTGTATCCGTTTGCAGGATGCTGATCATATTGAAATTAAATTAAAACAGTGAGGCAGGAATTATCTGTAGCATTAGTAGGAAACCCAAATAGCGGAAAAACATCGCTCTTCAATGCCTTAACGGGGTTGAAAGTAAAGGTGAGCAATTTCCCCGGCACAACCGTTGAAAAGAAAACAGGATATTGCAGGCTTTCAGAACAAATTACTGCACAGGTTATTGATTTGCCAGGCACCTACAGCCTGTATCCAAAATCTGCCGATGAACTGGTCACTTATGATTTGCTGAGAAATAAATCTGAAACAAATTTTCCTGACCTTGTCCTGTTCATTGCGGATGCATCCAATCTCAAAAGAAATTTATTATTGCTTTCTCAGGTTGCTGATCTTGGTGTACCTCTTGTCCTGGCTCTTAATATGGTTGACCTTGCCGAAAGACGCGGCATTTATTATGATATTCAAATTCTCTCGAAGGCCCTGAATATCCCGGTTTTAACGATCAATGCCCGGAAGCGGACAGGGTTAAATGAAATAAAAGAGATCCTGCTGAACGAACACCCGCGCAACAAAACAAAATATTTCAACCTCGATTTTTTAGACTCAAAGTTCGTGGAGGAAATATGCGAGCTAACGGATAAAAAAAATCATTATGCGGCATTACAATATGCCATCAATGCGGCAAATTTTATCAGCACGAAATCCAGGCAGATCAGGCTGGTTTTTGAAAAATATCATTTTGATCCAAGGGCTTTCCAGGAAAAGGAAATTCTCGAACGCTATCATATCATTGACGAAGCGGTACGTTTAAGCAGGAGGCAAAAGCAAGGGTCGTTTACCAGGTCATTCACAAATAAGGTGGATAAAATTCTAACCCACCGGTTCACCGGGCTGTCCATTTTCCTGGGATTGATGTTCCTTGTATTCCAGGCTATTTTCTCATGGAGTGTTTACCCGATGAAGTGGGTGGAATTTTTTTTTATTAAAGCCTCACAATTCATTGAGAGCACTTTGCCTGATGGTGTCCTGAATGACATGATTGTTCATGGAATTTTAGCAGGATTAAGTGGCGTGATGGTTTTTCTTCCGCAAATCATTATCCTGTTTGCATTCATCGCTGTTCTTGAAGATGTTGGCTATATGGCACGTGTAGGGTTTATCATGGATCGTGTCATGCGCCCGTTTGGCATGAACGGAAAATCCATTGTACCCCTTATCAGCGGAATGGCTTGTGCGGTGCCCAGTATCATGGCAAGCAGGAGTATTGAAAACAAAAAGGAACGGCTCATCACCATTTTAGTTACGCCGTTAATGAGTTGTTCGGCCCGCCTGCCTGTATATACCTTACTCATTTCCCTGCTTCTGCCGGATGACGCCAAATGGGGTCCTTTTAATATGAAAGGCATCGTGCTGATGTTTATGTACGTTGTAGGGTTTTCCGCTGCACTTTTCAGCGCATTCATATTTAAATTTTTTGTGAAGTCAGAAACAAAAAATTATTTTCTGATGGAACTTCCAAGCTATAAACTTCCGGTGGTAAACAATATTTTAATCACCTTGTATGATAAAGGAAAAGCGTTTGTATGGGGTGCAGGAAAAATTATTGTGGCGGTTTCAGTAATCCTTTGGGCGCTTGCATCCTTTGGCCCCCGGGAGAAAATGCGGGCCATTGATGTAAAATATCTTGAATTGGCAACCCGCCCCGGACCATATCAAACTACGGAAGCCCTGATGACAAAAAAAAGTTCTGAAAAATTACAGGCATCCTATGCCGGTGAATTTGGAAAATGGATAGAACCTTTGATACGTCCGATAGGATTTGATTGGAAAATTGGAATAGCACTGCTCACTTCAACGGCTGCCCGGGAAGTTTTTGTAGGAACTATGAGTACCATTTACAGTGTTGGAGGAGATATTGGAGATCTCAATTCCATCCGGCACAAAATGCAGGCTGAAATAAATCCCCAAACGGGTAAACCCGCTTATTCTACGGCAACCGTTTTATCCCTGTTAATTTTTTATGCCTTCGCGCTCCAATGCATGAGTACTGTTTCGGTGGTTCAGGCGGAAACCAAAAGCTGGAAATGGGCCGGGATACAGTTTGTTTACATGACCGTTTTAGCCTATTTGAGCAGCTTTGCGGTTTTTCATCTGTTTAGTCAGTAAAATTTTATTATTCAAAACTTTAGAGCAACAATTACGTTAGTAATTGTGCAAAGCATTTTCTTTTCGGCGATTAGTTTATATGACTGTGAATTAGTTTCTTAGTTGCGATAAGTTGGTTTTTACCGAAAATGATATATCTTTTCCCGAAATTCGCCACCCATTAAAAAAATCAGCAGGAGTAATATCAATATATGAGACAGCTCAAAATCAGTAAACAGTTTACCAATCGCGAGAGCAAATCATTAGACAAATATCTCAATGAGATAAGTAAAGTGAGCATGATTGATGCCCAGGAAGAAGTCGAATTGGCAAGAAGAATAAGGGAGGGCGACCAGGTGGCATTGGAAAGACTGGTTAACGCCAATTTACGTTTTGTTGTTTCTGTTTCAAAACAATATCAAAACCAGGGATTGACTTTAGGAGACCTGATTAATGAAGGTAATTTAGGATTGATCAAAGCAGCAAAACGTTTTGATGAAACCCGCGGATTTAAATTTATTTCTTACGCGGTGTGGTGGATCCGCCAGTCGATTCTCCAGGCATTGGCTGACCAGTCGCGTATCGTGCGTTTGCCTTTGAACAAGGTAGGTTCAATCGGGCGCATCAGCAGTACTTCGGCAAAACTTGAACAACGTCTGGAACGTGAACCCACTGTAGAAGAAATTGCGCTGGAAATGGATATTCCAATTATTGAAGTGGAAAACGCATTGCGCTCAACGGGACGGCATCTTTCTATTGACGCTCCTTTGACGGAAGGCGAGGACAATACCCTTTTGGGGATTTTGGACAATAACGATGAACCACGTCCGGATGTTCAGCTGATCAACGAATCTTTACAGAAAGAAATTAACCGCGTGATTTCAACACTTTCCGAAAAAGAGAAAGATGTGCTGAAATTTTATTACGGATTGGATGGCGGACCTGCACACACCCTCGAGGATATCAGCGAAAAAATCGGTTTAACCCGGGAACGTGTCCGCCAGATAAAAGAAAAAGCTTTGCGTAGGTTACGTAAATCATCGAAGAGCAAAATTTTAAAATCTTATTTGGGCTAGTATATCTTCGCAAAAAATATTTAAAACATCTGTTGAAATATCCGGCAGATGTTTTTTTATTCCTGCCCGCCAACATATAGATTTGCAAGGCATGCAGTTTTACATACAACGCATGTGCACAAATCAAAATTTTTAAATGATGAGTAATTTTCGTCTTTCCGGAAATTCAATGTTACCGATGGTTGTTAAGAATCTTTTAATCATCAACGGACTTTGTTATCTCGCGAATGTTGTAATGGAATCCCGCTACAATATAAGCCTGAATGAAATGTGCGGGCTGTTTTATCCGGGGTCCGTTTATTTCAAGCCTTACCAGATTGTAACTCACGTGTTCATGCACGGAAGTTTCATGCATTTGTTTTTTAACATGTTTTCCCTGTGGATGTTTGGAAGTGTTCTTGAAAATTACTGGGGGCCGAAGCGTTTTTTTATTTATTATTTTGTCACGGCATTCGGTGCTGCAGCATTATATTTAGGGGTAAATGCATTTGAAATTCATCAATTAAAAAGCAGCATTACAGCTTATGCCATCAATCCCAATGTGAATGATTTTGTGTTGTTCATACAGGCACATAAAGACCTGGTGAATGCCGATTTATACAATAAACTGAATGAATTTTACAACGCATGGCTTTCGGACCCTCACAATACAACAGTAGCCACCGAGTCGGTTGAAGCGCTCAACAGTTTTGTTGTTTCAAAAATGAATATACCCGTTGTTGGTGCGTCAGGAGCGGTTTTTGGGCTATTGCTCGCATTCGGGATGTTATTTCCAAATACAGAACTTATTATGATATTTTTCCCGATTCCCATCAAGGCCAAATATTTTGTAATGATTTACGGGGCACTCGAATTGTTCCAGGGAGTATCAAATAATCCGGGCGATAATGTGGCTCACTTTGCACATTTGGGCGGCATGCTTTTTGGTTTTTTTCTAATCAGGTACTGGAACAAAAAAAGCAGAAATACGTTTTACTAAGGGATGAATATTATTGATGAAATAAAAAGTGTTTTCAGCCGCAGCCATGCTGTCAATAAGATCATTTTGATTAATGTGGCAGTTTTTATTCTGACGTCACTCCTGAATGTTGTGTTGGTTCTGATGAACAAAAATGATATTGCGTTAGCGGTGATCATTAATAAGCTGATGCTTCCGGCTTCTTTTACTAACTTTATTCAACAACCCTGGAGCATCATTACCTACATGTTTTTGCATGAAGGGATTCTTCATATCCTGTTTAATATGCTTTGGTTGTTTTGGCTGGGAAATATTTTCCAGGAATACCTGGGAAACAAAAAAGTGTATGAAGCTTTTTTTGGAGGAGGAATTTTTGGAGGGATATTTTACATGATCTGTTATCATATTTTTCCTTTCTTCAGCCAGAGTATTTCAATCACCTATGCACTTGGTGCTTCAGCCGGGGTTCTTTCTGTGGTTGTAGCTACAGCCACTTTGCTTCCGGAATATTCAATCCAGCTTTTTTTATTCGGCAATGTAAAATTAAAATGGCTTGCCCTTGTTACGGTGGCGCTTGACCTGATCAGTATTACCGGGGGAAATTCCGGAGGACACCTGGCACATATCGGTGGCGCTGTTTTCGGGTTCTTTTATATTAAATATATTTACGGAAAAATTGGTTTGCCCGGATGGTTCAAAAACGTGTTTACCAATAAACCTAAAATGAAAGTGCATTATTCATCACAGCAAAAAAGTGCAGCTGTAAAAAATGAACCTACGCAGGAAGATATCGACATGATATTAGATAAGATTTCAAAATCAGGGTATGACAGCTTAAGTAAAAAGGAAAAGGAATTATTATTTAAAGCCAGCAAAGAATAATGTTCATCATTCACCGCATTATTTTTATTTTGAACACTGTGGCGATGATACTTTTGTTGGTATCCTACCTTGCACCTTATGTTAGTCCACAGCTATTCTGGCCTATAGCTTTTTTAGGATTGGCTTACCCCGTTTTATTGCTTGCCAACATTATTTTTATCGTTTACTGGCTGATATTTTTCAAACTCAAATTTGTGTTTTCACTTGTAGTCATCCTGATAGGATATAAATTTATTCCTTATTTTATTCAGCTTAACGCAAAAAAAATCACCGACTATACAAACAGCATCAGGCTGGTAAGTTTTAACGTAAAAGACTTTGGAGCATTTGACGGGAAAAAAATTGAAGAACCGGAAAAATTTTTCGAGGTGCTGCAAAAAGTTGATCCCGATGTGCTCTGTTTCCAGGAATTCCAAAATGAAGGAACCAATATAGAAGGGCCAATCTACAGGAAACTTTTCAGAACATTAAAAACTTTTTATCACTATAATACTTTGTTTGATCCAAAGGGTTTTCACAGGGGAAAATCTGTTGTGATATTTTCCCGTTTCCCGATCATTGATTCCGGAGAAGTTGAACACGAAAAGGGCCTTGCAAATTTTACCATCTTCGCTGACATCGTTGCCCATGGAGATACTGTTCGGATCGTCAATACGCATTTGATATCCATTCATTTTGAAATACCAGATTACAATGCGGTTAAGAATATTGAAATCAATAAAGATTCGAGTGTAGTAAAATATTCAAACATCACACATAAATTAAAAAAAGCTTTTATTGACCGTGCAAAGCAAGCAGGACTGGTGAGGGATTTTATTGATAATTCTCCTTATAAGATTATTTTGTGTGGAGATTTTAACGACTCCCCGACATCATATGCGTTCCGCTTGATTAAAGGAAACATGAAAGACGCTTTTGTTGAATCCGGATCCGGCCTGGGAAGAACTTATGTGGGCCAGATGCCTTCTTTCCGCATTGATCAGATGATGTATGACCCTTCATTCAAAGCCTATAATTATTATGCTAAATCATTTGAATTCAGTGATCATAAGATGGTGAGTGCAACAATTAAATTAAAGGAATAAACCAGGAATTATTTTTACGTCTGTGAAAAAAAAACTTGAACTTTTTGTCATCACGCATCCTCAGAATTTTTTGGATGAGGAAAAATACATTTCCTGTTTTCTGGAAAATGAAGTTGGCGGTATTTACCTCCGTAAGGAAAAATATTCACAGGAATATTTCACCCGGATTTTTAAACTCATTGATCGGGAAAAACAGGGCAAAATGATTCTTCCATTTTCGGCAATGGGTGAGAAATTCATACAAAATTCTTGCCCGGTATTTCATCTCAAGGAGGATGAAAGAGATAAAGTAAAAATAGACAGGCTGTACCCTGAAACCAGCTTTTCAACATCTATCCATGATATTGCCCAATGGGAAAAATTATCTCCCTGTTTCAAATATGTTTTTTACAGCCCTGTTTTTGAAAGCATCAGCAAAAATGATCATAAGCCTAAAAAAACCTTATCAGAGTTAGCCGTTAAAATTACAAAATGCCGTAATAATGGAAAAAAACTTGCGCAGTTAATCGCCCTGGGAGGAATTAATGAACATAACGTTACCACCCTGTCACAAGCGGGATTTGATGGGGCGGCACTATTTGGATCCTTATGGAATAGTCTGGATCCTGAAAGAGCTTTTATGAAAGTAAAGGAAAAATTGGATCCCTAAATGTTTAAGATATTTTGCGCTGACAGCAGGCAATTTAATTCTGATACCCCTGCGGAATAATTGATTAAATTTGGGTATTCATTCCTGAAATAATTAAGGCTATGAAATCAGTCAGAAACATTTTTTATCTTGTATTTAATGATCAGCATCATTTCGTGCATCAAGAAAAATGATACCACTCCAAACCAAATAATACCGCAGGATTACCGCTTCGAATATTTAGGACAGTATTACTGTACGGGATATTTTTAGTATTGGAATTCCAATCCTACTATTAACTATCATAGTGATACTAGTATGATCATTCATGTTTATAAAAATGCGGATAACGACTCTAATATTTTAATTTGCGGATCAACACTAATTAGAGACAGTACTTTAGTATATTTATCTTTTGACAAAACATTTAAAGGAGGTGTTGTACCTGCGTATTATATTAGCCTTGACGGTAAGTTTGTTTACGACAGTATTTATTTTTTTCAAGCCAACGCGATGGGACTTGGGTATCATGTAAGTTTTAATATGAAAGGTAAGAAATGACGAAAAATTCGGCTAAATTTAAAACTCTGCCAGCCCATTTTTCAAATTGTACAAATTATCAAAGCCTTTTTGTTTTAATAAATCAATTGCTTTTTTACTTCTCGTCCCGCTCTGGCAATGGATAATAACGGGAAGAGTTTTGGAAATTTTATCAAGATTATTTTCTAATTCAGAAAGCGGAATTAATAACCCCCCAATATTTTTTTGTTCATATTCCCGGGGTTCTCTCACATCAATCAGTTGAAATTTTTCTCCCGCTTTGATTTTATTTTTTAACTCAGACGCAGTAATTTCTTTTGCCTGAGCCTCACAAAAAAAATCATAATCAGTCAGGGTGTTTATCTTTTTGTTTTCAGGAACGGTTGAAAATTCAAACGTATTAAATTGCATGATGAGCGAATCAAATACCAATAATTTTCCACTCAACACTTCTCCTTTATCAATAATCATTTTTATCGTTTCATTTGCCATCAGGCATCCCGTTATTCCCGGTAAGATGCCTAAAACACCAACTTCCGCGCATGAAGGAATTTCTCCCGGTTCCGGATAAAGACAACGATAAGTAGGCCCATCGTGATAATTAAAAACACTTACCTGCCCTTGGAATTTATAAATGGAGCCCGATACAAAAGGTTTGTTTAAAATCACACAGGCATCATTTACAAGGTAGCGTGTTGCAAAATTATCCGATCCGTCAATAATGATATCATAGCCGGAAAATAATTGCAATGCATTTGTTGAGTTTAACCATGAAACAATAGGGGTAATGATGATAAACGGATTCAGCCCGGACAATTTTCTTACTGCAACTTCTGCTTTGTTTTTCCCAATATCATCCGGAGAATACAAAATCTGTCGATGCAAATTGCTTTCATCCACCTTGTCGGAATCAACCACCCCGATATTCCCGACACCTGCCGCAGCGAGGTATTGCAATAAGGGACAACCCAAGCCACCCGCACCAATCACAAGCACTTTTGCTTCTTTCAGTCTTTGCTGGCCACTCAAACCAATTTCCGGTAAGATAATATGTCGGTTATACCGTCTTAATTCCCTGGAGTTCAGCATATTCAATTTTATTTGACAGGCAATTGTCCCAGTCTTTCCAAACGGCTTGGTAACCTTGTTGTATGATCATTTCAGAAACCTGTTGCGGGCTGCGTTCATCAGAAATTTCAAATTGTTCCAGGGATTCAGGATCTACTGCATATCCACCCGGATTGGTTTTTGAACCCGCGCTCATGCTTGTGATTCCAAGTTTGATGATGTTGTTACGGAAATTTTCATTTTCCCTTGTTGAAATAGAAAGCTCAATTTCCCCGTCAAAAATCCGGTACGCACAAATGAGCTGAACCAATTCTTTGTCATTCATAATCACTTTTGGAGATGTCACACCTTCAGCGGGGCGAAGGCGCGGGAATGAAATGCTGTATTTTGTTTGCCAGTAGGTTTTTTCAAGATAATTTAAGTGCAGGGCGTTAAAAAAAGAATCTGTTCTCCAGTCCTCCAACCCTATCAAAATACCCAGCCCCATTTTATGGATCCCGGCCCTGCCAAGTCTGTCAGGTGTTTCGAGGCGATAATAGAAGTTTGATTTTTTTCCTTTGGTATGATGATGCCTGTAATCTTCCTTATCGTATGTTTCCTGGTAAACCAAAACTGTATTCAATCCTTCAGCCATCAGTTCTTCATATTCGTGTTGTTCGAGAGGTTGTACCTCAATGGAGATGTGCGAAAAAAAAGGACGTATCAATCTGATCGCATTTTTCAGATAGGGCACTCCCACCGTTTGATTTGCTTCACCGGTAACAAGCAGCACATGATCGTATCCTTCTGATTTAATGGCAGACACTTCTTTTAAAATTTCGGCATCAGTTAATGTTTTTCTTTTGATATGGTTATCAAAACTAAAACCGCAATACGTGCAGATATTCTGGCACTCGTTGGAAAGATAAAGTGGCACATACATCTGTATGGTTTTGCCGAAACGCTTTCTTGTTAATTGCTGACTTAATTGTGCCATCTGTTCCAGATAAGGCATCGCGGCAGGAGAGAGCAGCGCCTTAAAATCTTCAAGTGTGCGTGTTTCTTTTTGCAATGCATGCAACACATCTGTTCCGGTTTTTGAATAAATGCTATCCTTTACTTCGTCCCAATCATATGTATCAAAAAGCTTTTTAAAGTCCATTTTATCTTTTGTTTTTCCCTGAGGTTCGTGAGAAATATGTATTAGTCTTCTAAAAAAGCAGTCAAAGGACTGCTTGCTTCCGCATAATTTTTGGGCCTTCCAAGCTTTGCTTCATAGGCCATCCGTCCTGCTTCCACAGCCAGTTTAAAGGCTGTTCCCATCATCACGGGATTTTCGGAAACTGCAATTGCCGTATTTACCAGCACGGCATCTGCTCCCAATTCCATGGCATTGGTAGCGTGTGAAGGAGCACCAATTCCCGCATCAACAACAACAGGAATTTTACTTTGCCCGATAATAATTTCAAGAAAATCCCTCGTCTGCAAACCCCTGTTGCTTCCGATGGGAGCACCTAAAGGCATCACTGCGGCTGTTCCGGCTTCTTCGAGGCGTTTGCATAAAACCGGGTCGGCATGAACATAAGGCAAAACAATAAAACCAAGCTTGACCAATTCTTCCGCTGCTTTTAAAGTCTCAACCGGATCCGGTAAAAGATATTTTGGATCTGGATGAATCTCCAGTTTGATCCAGTTTGTTTCCAAAGCTTCGCGGGCGAGTTGTGCGGCAAAAACGGCTTCCTCAGCTGTTCTTACCCCTGAAGTATTGGGCAGTAAATTAAACTGCGGATGTAATAAATGCTTCAGGATATCATCCTGCCTGTTTTTTGTGTCCACGCGTTTTAGCGCAACGGTCACCAGCTCGGAGCCTGAAGCCAGCAAAGCTTCTTCCATCAGTATTGATGAACTGAATTTTCCCGTTCCGGTGAACAACCTTGAGCTGAAAATTTTTCCTGCGATGACCAGTTTATTATTTACCATTTGCTAATTTTTTTATTTGTCTGTTGAAAGAGAACCCTGAATTGTTTTCACGAAAGCATTTGCTGCTGCAGTTTTATTCTCCGCTAAATTTATGGCTGATGAAACAGCGATTCCATGAACGCCTGCTTTTAAAAGTTCCGGAATATCCTGCGTTGTGATTCCGCCTATGGCAATCACAGGGATGATTCCACCCCGGCCCTCCCAAAACGGAAGTGCATTCATGATCTTTCTTATTCCTTCTAATCCTATCACCGGACTTAATTTTTCTTTCGTGGAGGTAAATCGGAACGGACCCAGTCCGATATAATCAGCCCCTGCGCCAATATTTTTTTGGATGTCAGCAATTGTATTTGCGGTACCCCCGATGATAAAATCTTTGCCGAGAATTATTCTTGCTTTTTCAATGCTCATATCTTCCTTTCCAAGATGCACACCATCAGCTCCAATTTCTTTGGCAAGGAGGACGTTGTCATTGATGATGAATGTTGCATGGTATTTTTTGCAAACAGCCTGGGTTTCGAGGGCGATCTGTTTCCATTCATTGTTGAATGCACCCACGTCCTTCTGTGGAAAGCCGGAGAGGTTTTGTTTTACCCGCAACTGAACCCAGTTCACCCCGCCTTTACAAGCCATTTCAGCAAGTTCAGCATGTGAGAATTTTTCTGTTTGTTGTGTGATATAATGAAGATTTGAAATCATATTTTATGAAAGCCTGATAAAGTTTTATTACTGTTTAAAAACCGGGAAGTATATTGTTTTGCATTTAAGCAGGCGCGTTGCAGTTTGTATCCTTTGGCAAGATTCGCTGTGATTGCTGAAGATAGCACGCACCCGGATCCATGTTTACCATATTTTACTTCCATCTTCGGTCTGAAGGAAAATTCCTTCCCTTCAGTAGTATATAAAAAATCCCTTCCCAAATCATTTTCGTTATGTCCCCCTTTTAGAAAAACATTGCAGTATGCTGATAACTCTTTTGAAGCCTTTTTTTCATCCTGTTCACCGGTAATCAATTTTATTTCTTCAAAATTTGGAGTAATAAGAAAAATATTTTTGCAAATATTTTCAAGTATGGATTTATTTAATTGGTGGTGAAACTTAAAGCCGGAACTGGATTTCAGAACAGGATCAAAGATGATTTTGAGATTTGAGATTTGAGATTTGAGATTCGCAGCCAGGGTATTTAAAACAGCTAAATTCTCTATCAATCCAATCTTTATATATTCAAATTCAAACCGTTTTTGCAGCACGGCGATTTGTTCTGTTATTTTTTCGATCGGAATCCACTCCACTTTTTCAAAGGCAATATCATTCTGAAAAGTCAATGCGCTCACGATTCCCAACCCATATACTTTATTCGCTTCAAATGTTTTGATATCGGCAAGCACGCCTGCTCCACCGCTCGGATCAAAGCCTGCAATACTTAAAACACATGTGCGAATTTTGGTCATGGGTTAATTATACAATTTCACTAAAATCATTTTTACAAATACACTTCACTTCCATTTTCCAAAAACTCTTTGGATTTTTCTTCCATTCCTTTGATCAACACCTCTTCGTTCATCAAACCGTGCTGCTCGGCATACTCACGAACATCTGCAGTAATCTTCATGGAACAGAAATGCGGTCCGCACATGGAACAGAAGTGGGCGATTTTTGCTCCCTCTGCCGGTAATGTCTCATCGTGAAATTCGCGCGCGGTATCCGGATCCAGAGACAGGTTGAACTGATCATCCCAGCGGAATTCAAAACGCGCTTTGCTCAATACATTATCCCTGTATTGCGCACCCGGGTGGCCTTTCGCAAGATCGGCAGCATGGGCAGCTATTTTATAGGCTATGACGCCATCCTTCACATCTTTCCTGTTCGGCAATCCCAGGTGTTCTTTTGGTGTAACATAACAAAGCATTGCCGTTCCAAACCAGCCTATCATCGCAGCGCCAATTGCGGAAGTGATATGATCATAACCGGGAGCTATGTCCGTCGTAAGCGGGCCAAGTGTATAAAATGGCGCTTCATGACATTCCTTCAATTGCTTATCCATGTTCACCTTGATCATATGCATTGGCACATGGCCGGGGCCTTCAATCATTGTTTGTACATCATGTTTCCAGGCTATTTTAGTGAGTTCTCCCAAAGTTTCCAGTTCACTGAATTGAGCCGCGTCATTGGCATCGGCAATACAACCCGGCCTTAATCCATCGCCCAGGGAAAATGCAACATCATATGCCTTCATTATTTCACAGATCTCTTCAAAATGCGTGTAAAGAAAATTTTCTTTATGATGAGAGAGGCACCATTTTGCCATGATGCTTCCCCCGCGGGAAACAATTCCAGTGATCCTTTTTGCCGTTAACGGAACATAGCGAAGCAATACCCCTGCATGAATAGTAAAATAATCAACACCTTGTTCTGCCTGTTCAATTAAGGTGTCGCGGAAAATTTCCCAGGTGAGGTCTTCCGCTTTTCCATTTACTTTTTCAAGAGCCTGGTAAATCGGAACCGTTCCAACCGGCACAGGGCAATTGCGAATAATCCATTCGCGTGTTTCATGAATATTTTTTCCAGTGGAGAGATCCATCAGCGTATCACCCCCCCAGCGGCAGCTCCATACAGCCTTCTCCACTTCTTCTTCAATACCGGACGATACCGCGGAGTTCCCGATATTGGTATTGATTTTCACTAAAAAATTCCTTCCAATGATCATTGGTTCGCTTTCAGGATGATTGATATTGGAAGGAATAATGGCACGGCCTGCAGCCACTTCATCACGAACAAATTCGGGGGTAATAAATCCCCCGGGTGTATTTGCTCCAAAGCTGTTTCCTGCATGCTGGCAAAGCAATGCATTGTTGGCAAGGCTTTCCAATCCCTGGTTTTCGCGGATGGCAATGTATTCCATTTCGGGAGTGATGATTCCTTGTTTTGCATAATGCATTTGCGATACATTTTTTCCCGGCCTGGCTTTCAATGGATTTTTCAAATGCTCAAAACGCAGGTGATCCAGTGATGCATCTGCTAACCTGGCGCGCCCATATTCAGATGAATTTTTTGATAATTCTTCCACATCACCCCTGTTTAAGATCCATTCTTCACGGAGTCGCGGCAATCCTTTTTTCAGATCAATGTGAATATTGGGATCAGTGTACGAACCGCTGGTATCATAAACGGTAACAGGATCATTTTTTTCCACCTTGCTGCTTCCGTTATGCCCGTGAACAGTATCTGTTAATGCAATCTCGCGCATGGCCACTTTAATGGAATGTATTTTTCCGGGAACGTAAATTTTACGTGATGCAGGCAATGGCTCACGTGTGATATTTTCAGGATTTGGTGCTTGGTTTGTTTGCATGATTGTTCTTTTTAAAATGCCTTATGATTTATTAAATATTTTTTAACCACCCTGTGTTGCGGTGATAATTATTATTTTATCATTATTGTTCAGTTGATATTGTTCCCAGTTATTTTTTGGAATGACCATATTGTTTACTGCCACTGCAACTCCACGATGAGATGCCAGGCCGGCTTCTTTTAGCGTATCAGCAAGATTAAGTGGTGAAGTTAAATCGTGTGGTTCATTATTTATGTATACTTTCATCAACTTATCACTTTTGAAAGATGTTCTTTAATATTTCTCTTAGTGTCTTGGCATCTTAGTGGCAATATTTTTTTCACCACAAAAGCACAAGGCACTATTTCAATAAAAAATAAACTTTGGGGCAGGGTGGCAAATGAAGAGAAAAACAGATCAATTTACTTTTTCCTTTCGCAGGTATTATCCTGTTCAGGTTCCTGCCTGCTGAAGCTTAAACTCCTGCAGGCTAAGGGTATATTCTCAGCCTTTTCAAGCACCCCTAAAGTTGAATTCAAAAGTAAAAAATAAATTGGCATATTCAATTTAATTTTTTTTGTTGAATCACTATTCTTTTCACATGATTTTTTTGATGAGTCAAATTCTGATTATATTTGCTTTTTGTTTTTTGCGCGGGTGGCGAAATTGGTAGACGCGCTGGTCTCAGAAGCCAGAGGGTAACACTGTAGGAGTTCGAGTCTCCTCCCGCGCACGAGGCTGGCATTTGCCAGCTTCGTTTTTTTAATATGGCTGCTGTTTACATACTTCACTCAAGAGAATTGAACCGGTTCTATATTGGAAGCTGTAATGATTTAAAAGAACGGATAGACCAACATCATTCAAAAGTATTTGAGAAAAGTTTTACAACAAAAGTATCTGACTGGGTTGTCTTTTGGAGTCATGATGAATTAAGTGAGAAACAAGCCAGAGGAGTTGAAAGACATCTCAAAAAGATGAGAAACAAAACGTACTATGAAAATCTGAAAAAGTATCCTGAGATAGTGGAAAAGCTAATAGAAAAATATCGATATGGTGGCGACCCCGATAGCTATCGGGGTGTTAGACGCGCTGGTCTCAGAAGCCAGAGGGTAACACTGTAGGAGTTCGAGTCTCCTCCCGCGCACTTGAAAAGCTAAAGCCTGAAATTTTACTTCGGGCTTTTTTGTTCGAAAAAAATAGAAGTCTATCCCATGAGAGAAGCTCTTATAAGCTTCCGGCTGAAGTGTCGAATTACGAAGTTTTTATTTTTTCAGTTCAAATAATTTATTTCCTAACCGCATTTTCCAGCAATACATCATATTGATATCCTGCCCCGAAATCTTTATTCAAAGAAAGGGTGCCTTCGAAGGTGACCGTTTCACCAACGTTTGCTTTATCCAGTGTGGTAATTGTCAAATCATAACTTCCGTTATACTCTGAACCATCCTGGATATGGACCCAGTTTTTGCCCATAATTTCCGGGCTAAATTTAGCAACCTTCCCTTTGATGGTCACTTTTTTCCCGGCAAATTTTTCTTTTTTTGAGATGAGATCGGCAATGGACAAACCTGTTTTGGCAGGTTCGATCCTGATCTGAAGTTTTTCTGTCTTCACAGCAGCGCTTCCAGTATGTGCCGTGTTTTCCTGCAAAGGCTGAGGGTTTACATTTTTTTCCTGCATGCCGATTTCTTTTGAAGGAGGTTCGGAAGATACTCCCTGTATGAAATAAATTTTTTCAAAGGTCCTTCCCAATTCTTTGCTCACAAAATTATTCATCAGCATTTCATTTGCATAATAATAGGTTTCACCGGTTTTAACTTCCGATAAAGGAAAGGCCAGCCAGATTTCAGCCCCGTTTTCATTCACAAGGAGATAAGTGTATTGGCTTGTATTAATCTTTTCGAGTGCAATAACCCTGTGCACACCGGGTGCTGTTGATGTTGTTGCGGAATGATTATTTTGCTGACAACCGTGCGCCAGAACCATTGTTATTAGAATAAAAATTACTGTTCTCATGTTGATTTATTTAGAATTGAAAAATTAAGGTGACGAATACATTTCAATTATCGTGGTCACTTTCGATACGCATTAGTTTGACTCTGCTTCAGCAATATTTTCCATTTTTTTTCTTAAAGATCTTTCCTTAAACCCTGCGGCAATAATCAGTGCAATAATTGATAAAATTAATATCCATGCCCAGATCGGAAACATCGGTGTTTCGCCGCTGCCATAACTGTGCATTCCTTTCGACAAATAATAATTTACCCCGATAAACGTCATGAGCACGGTTCCAAAAGCCAGTACCGAACCCACAGTAAATAAATAGTCTCCGCGTAATTTATCAACGAGCCTTAAATGAACAACGATTGAATACACAATGGTAATGATCAATGCCCACGTTTCTTTTGCATCCCATCCCCAGTATCTTCCCCAGGATTCGTTGGCCCAGACACCACCTAAAAAAGTTCCGACGGTAGCTAAAAAAAGCCCGATGGTCAGGTTCATTTCATTGATGTTCGATAATTCTTTGATTCGTAAATTAAATCGTACAATATTTCTTTGTGTTTTGAATACATATAAGGACAGGATAAAAATTCCAAGGATAAAAGCCAGCCCCAGGAATCCATAACTGATGGTGAGGGTTGCCACGTGAATAATCAGCCAGTATGATTTTAAAACAGGTTGCAAATTTGTGATTTGAGGATCATAGCTGCTATGCGATGCTGTCATTAAAGTAAAAAATGCAAGCAAGGCTGTTGCGGCCAAAGGTATTTTTGAGTAACGAATAAAGCTGAAACCCGCCAGGATCCCAGCCCATCCAACAAGCAATAATGCCTCATACCCATTGCTCCAGGGTGCATGGCCCGAGAGATACCAGCGCAACCCCAAACCAAATGTATGATACGCAAAAGCAGCACCAAGAAAAATAAGGAAAAGGTTAAGCATGCCTGAGATGATCCTGTTTCTTTTTTCAATGAAATTTTCAGCATAGGCGAGCAGCAGTAAAACTATAGCCAATAAACCATAAATATTTCTTAAGGTGATAAAAATTCCTGCTTTATTGTAAAAGATCTCAAATTTTACCTGGCCTGGTGAGGGAATTAAATCAGCCATTGCACTGTGGCGCTGAATGTTTTCGATATACCCAACAATCCTGTCTGCCCTTGAATAATCACCTGAACTTATTGCAGTAAATGCCGCGTTCAGGTATGCTCCCATAAAATTATTGTAATTCAGCTGGGGTATCTTCAGGTCATTTAACAAATGCATATTGTCCTCGAGAAGAATTTGTGCTTTGGGATTATCCCAGCTGATCCAGACTTTGCTGTCGGCAACGGGTTCCGGAAATATTTTTAGCAGGATTCCCTGTGTAAGCATAATAAAAATATCGAAACGCTCGCTTACCTTGATCACTTCCTTATCAAAAGGATTTTGATCCTGGGGCTTTTTCCTGAAAGCAATTTCTGCATCTTCTTTTAAACGAAGATTTTGATCTTTATCAACGAGGTCATAAAAAGAAGCATATTTACCTTCTATTCCCAATTTGCGGGCTACAGACTTTTCACGCACATAAATTATTTTCTGATTCTTCCAGTACTGGGGATCAAGGATCATATCGAGAAATATTTGCATGGCATCCATTTCACCTTTCCCTGCAAATTCAAACTGATCTTTTCTCGAAATTTTGTGCATCACATCAAACGCCATGGTATGCACTGGTTCGGAGCGCCCGTCAAATGTCTGTACGATCAGTTGCCCTAATTTTTCCGCATGTTCTTTACTCACAGGGGCGCGAACAATATTTTGGGCATGAACAAAACCGCTTAACCCAAAAATGAAAAATAATACCAAAGCCCCGTTCATTCTCATCTTCCTGATTTCCTGAATACTTCTGCCAAGCATGCGGAACCTCGAATTTTTATTGAACAGTGTGAATACGAAACCAAGTCCAAGGAGAAAATATCCAAGGTAAGTGATCCAGGTGCCACAAAAATCGTGGTTAACGGAGAGAACAGTACCTTTTTCGTCTTTGTCATAAGATGCCTGGAAAAATCTGAATCCATCATGATCAAGGATATGGTTCATGAATATTCTGAAATTTTTGGGAGGGCCCTCCCTTTGATCATTGATGGTAATCTCGCTTGCATAGGAGGAAGGATTGCTGGAGCCGGGATATCTCTCGAGAATGAAATCATTGAGATGTATAGAAAATGGAAGCTTCATTTCTTTTTCTCCATAACCCAACAATAATGAGATCCCCTCAATTCTGGCATTTTGCATTTCTCCGATTCCTTCAGGCCCGATGAATACAGGCACTTCATAAGATTTGTTTTTATAGTTCACATCAACAAGCAGCACAGACGATAAACTTTGGCCCGGGTTGCCCTGAACTATTTGCTTCTTTGCTTTTTTAAATCCACCATGGAAAATGAATTTAAAAGAGTTGTCTATGGTGCTGAATTGAATATTGGGGGCCAATTCAAAATCCGAACGGGCATTTATTATTCCTTCAGTCATCCCCGGAAGGGTAACAGTCTTAAGCGTTACCGGTGTTTGCATAAAATAATGTCCGTTTCTTTCAATGAAAATGAATGCAGAGGTGTCCTGATCATTGTGATAAGCCATCTTAAAACTGAACGCTTCTGAAATCTGTTTATCTGCAATAAAGAGATCTGATTCTTTGCCCTGATCGAAAACATTTAATTTGATATAATCTATCCCTCCTTCAACATTTTCTACAAGAGTCTGAGTTGCATTCGGGATATAATTTTTAAAGCTGATTTGCAGTTTTCCGTCTTCTTTGGTATCCATGGACTTTTTGAAACTCATATCCGATGCATTTGTTAACACCAAAGGAATAACATCACGCATTTCTTTTCCCTTATCAATTGCGAGGATTTTCAACACCTTTTGTTGGGTTACCATCACATCCGATGACTGGCCCTCTCTGATGTCCATCATTCCTTCGTAACCAAAATAACGTGTCACTCCAGCCCCGATGATTATCACGATAAATGCAGAATGAAAAAGAAATCCTGCAAACTTCTTACGGGATAATAAATGATACCTTTGAATGTTCCCGATGAAGTTTACGGCAAGCAACACCATCACCCCTTCAAACCATTTGGCACCATAAATAAACCTGTATGCGGTTGCGGTATCATATCTGTCTTCCACGAATGTAGCAGTGGCCATTGCAATGGCAAATACAAGTAATAACCATAAAGTGGCTTTGGTTGAATAAATGAAGGTAAGTACACTTTTCATATTGAGGTGATCATTAAGATATATAAAAATCTATATTCAATTTGCTTTGTAAATACGTGGCTAAAGACATTTTCCGGGTGAATGTTTGAAGCATGCATTGCCCGGCAAATGTATCGAAGAGGTATTCCTTAAAAACTGACTTTTGTTAGGATTGTGATCTAAATCTACATGATTTAAAACATGGATGAGACCAATGGATGAATGGAACCCGGGATCATTTTTATTCAGCACACAAGTTCAATGGAAGCAGAAAAGTCCTGAGAAATCATTAACAGGGGCTTTAAAAATTAAATGGAAATGAATAAGATCTGAATCTGAAGCTAAGATCAATTTAAAGCATGGGTCATGCCGGGCGGAGTTGGGACAAGAGCATAGTTTACATTCTTTGAGTAGAAGACAATCATGTTTACAGGCATTGCGATTCTGATTTTTAAAGGGTGCTCAAAAGAAAAAATTTCGACACGCCTTTTCGTTCCAAAAACAAGGCTGCAACATCTGTTGCAGCCCTGTATTCATTTTTAAATAGTTTTATGGTATCGGATTAGCTCTCAGGTACCAGATGGCATTAGTTAACAAAGCTTTGGTATACTTGGTATTGTGTATTCCTCCGCTGTATTCTTTGATCGCAACGGTGAATGCCTGCATTGCTGCGAATTGTCCGTTGGTGAGTGTTGGCCATTTATATTGACCTGCAGGTATGGTTGAGGTATTCACAACAAACGTTCCCGGAGTGGTACCAATATTAATTTCACCCGTAAAATGAAGCGTGGTAAATTTATACCATTTATTATTTGGGGTCACGCCATCGGATGACATTGTTGCATCTATTCCCATCAAATATTGTCCCTTTGATTTTAATAATTCGGCCAGGGTATCAAGATTTGCTTTTTGAGCAGTTACTGCATTTTTTACTTTGGCAACAGAAGCTGAAAGTGGAGATGCACCATGGCAATCAGTTGTATTGCAACCATTGTAATTACCTACTGCGGAGAATGTGTGACTTCCAACAGGCTCACCATTCACTATGGTAGGATTGGCCATATGGCAATTTGAGCAGGAAGTTAAATTGGTATGTGCAGAGTTTGAGTAAGCAAGAGGTCCGCCTGAAATTTCAATAGGGCCAAAGCCTTTTCCGGCCAAAACATTTCCAGGCCAGCCATAGTGACCAATTGACCTTGAAGATAAAGTCACTTTATTTCCTCCGGCAGCAGTTGTTTTGGTACTGTCATAGAAGATGTCGGTAAGCCTGGTTGCCAGGTCAGGATAATCAATAGAAGAACCATTACCTGCAGTGGTATTCTGAGTGATTGGTCTTGATTGGTGGCACATCACACACAAATTGCTTTTACCGTTATCCTGTTTAAGATTCACATATTTTTCTTTGCCGGGCATGGAATAAAAAAGCAATTTCACAGAATCTGTTGTTAACAAAGCCATGGAATCCTTTGGACTTCCTTTATGGCAGGTGAAACAACCGATATGACCAGGCAGAGATGACATTGCTGAGGATGCAGATGCGGGAGCTGAAAACGAGAAAGTGTAAGGTCCGGTTCCTGTAAATGTGGGCTGGAGTTTTGTACTCACCCTGGAGGTGAATCCCTGGTGAGCATGGCAGGGAGCACAAGATGCGTTGGTTCCTTCGCTCATTGCAGTTTCGCCTTCGGCATGTCCTGAATATTTCCAGGCTTCGGCTGCATTGTCACGTCTTTCTGCAAGTGAACCAACATATCCGCTGGCTCCTGAGGTTTTATCATGAATATGGCATTCCGTACAATTCACTGAAGTTGAACTGCCTGAAGTGCCTGCAAATTCAGCATAAGGAACACTCAATAACTGTGTAGTATTCGTGATGCTGTAACTGCTGCCTCCCGCAGGATCAGTTTCTGTTTTGATAAAATACGGACCTGCTGCCCAATTAATGGTAGCGATATTACCGCTTATAACAGTACCGCCTCCGATTTCAATCGTAGCCAATCCATTTGCATTGGTTGTAGGTGTTTGAGTTTCTGCATACACCACGGTTCCTGTTGCAGAACCCTGCAAAATACTCACTTTCATCCCGATGGGGGCATTCACTACAAGGGCGAAGGCGCTATTACGCACTACAGCCTGGTAACTCATTTTATGCGGAGACTGAGCCGATAAAAAGTTACATGATAATAGCAAAAATGCTACAATACCGAGTTTTTGTTTTAATTTTTCCATTCTTAATAATATTTAGTGATTTTAAAAGTTTTGATTTCCTTGTTTCCGTCATGTACCCTTAGAAGATAATAAGAGGATGCTAAGCCTGACAGTTCAACAGGTGTTTCTTCTGCTTCAACTTTTTTCGATAAAAGGACCTGGCCCCGGGAATCATAAAGTTCGAAGGATAGATTTTTTAATGGGGTGTTTTCAACCTTCAGGGTGAAGTTATTAATGGCAGGGTTAGGAAAAACAGAAGCTGAAAGGTGAATGCCTTCTGCTTTTTCTTCAACGGAGCTGATAACTGAAATCTCATAAGGCTGTTGCAAACCCTGGATCATTTTGTGTGTGGTTCCTGAAAGGGAAGAGTAAAAAATCTGGCCGATACTAAAACTGGCAGTACCTCCTGTTCCGCTGGCATTTCCACCCGCTGCAAGGTTTCCCTGCTGGGCGAAAAGTGTTGTTGTCCCTAATCCGGGAATACAGCAACATAAAATGAGAATCTTTTTTTTCATAAAGTAAAAAATCTTGTAAGCACTTTTGACCTAATAATTGTTTAACTGAATTAAAGCGAAAGGGCTATTATTTCGGGATCAAACTTGGGGGTTCAGCAGAAAATAAAAAATGATTATAATTTGCCGGGAACCTGCATTTCAACAGGATTCAACCTGCGAAAACGGTAAAACGGTTTCTGTCCCAGGGAATTGTCCGGCATGCAAAAGGCGCGTGGAGATAGTGACTAAAGGAGTTGAAAAAGGTGGATCCAGTTTAAAAAGATAGCCGCGAGGATAAATACCGGAATGCGGGGCATGTTTTCATTTTTTACAGTTTTGTATTGATTTTTTAAATCTATAAATCTGTTAAATCTATCAGTGTATGTACAGAAATAACCAATTTTAAATTTGGGTATTCTTAACCATTAGTATGGTTATTTTTAACCATACAGGATATTCCTTCAGATAATAAGATTCTGATTATGAATAAATTTAAAATTTAATGTGGATGCTCATGTTAATTAATGGCATTGAAGATGTAATTACGCATCTAAATCTATAAACTATGAGTTTTACAGGGCATGAAAATCACGACATCAGCCTGCAGGATGCTGCAGCGTTAACTGAAAATTACCGGGATCAACAGTCAGGATCCGGTTATATTTTGGGAGAGTATTTCAGCAAGGATGGAATTTATTCCGTATTAACGCAAAGTGGTTGTGTGGGGATAAGAATTTATTACGGGTTAAGCAACAGTAGCGTACCTAAATTAGTTATCGTGGGCGTAAACGCTGATGAAAATGATATGGTGGATGGAAATATTCTTGAGATGGGAAGCCCATGTCCTCCAACATGCAGTACAAGCAATGACCTCAACAGCACACCTGCTTAAATGTTTAAAATAATTTCATTCATATCATCGGGTTCAATTCTGTTGCCTTTAACAACCGGAATAGTTAGTTATAAAAGGTTTGGTGAATATTTTATCAAACCTTTTTTTCTATTAATTATTCTCTCTTCTTTTGTTGAAGTTCTCAATGTTTATTTCGTCATTATCGGACAAAATAACCAATTGATTTTTAATCTTTATGTGATAGGCTATCTTCTTTTTATTTTATTTGTTTACAAAACTGAAATTACAAAACCTGTATTTATTATTGGTTTGATCACGACTATTTCACTATTTATTTTATTGGGTTTGAATCCGGTTGCTGAAATTAATACAATGATCTTTACCATAACCTTTGGAGAGATGATATTATTTTCAGTTCTCATTTTGTATAAAATTTATAAAAAAGAACCGGCAAATATTTTTGAAGACCCTCTTTTTTGGATCGCCTTTGGAACACTGCTGTATTGCAGTTGCACATTAATCGTTTTTTCATTATCAAAGTATATGAGCAATAAATCGAACCCGGTTCTGGTCTTATACTATCTTATTTATCTTTCATCAATTAATGTGATCACAAATAGCATCTATGCATATTCATTTTTATGTCTGAAACGGAAAGAGAAATATTAATTGCGGTAATGAGCACAACCGGCATCATCGTGATGCTGATGGTGGGCTTTGTTTTTTTTCTGCAGGTGAGCCAGAAGCGCATCAGGGAAAAGGAACACGACCTCTTTAATGCCGTGTTAAATGCGCAGCAAAAGGAACAGGAAAGAATAGCGAGAGATTTGCACGATCAGATCGGGCCCCTGCTTTCCATCATCAAATCCCAGGTTGAATGCATAGATGATGCAGGTTTAACGGAAGAAGATCAAAACATTAAAGCGGAAGTGGGTGAGCAATTGGGAACCGCGGTGAATGAAGTGAGAAGCATCGCACATAACCTCATCCCGAATACGTTTGGGGAATACGGTTTTTTAAAATCCATCGAATATTATATTATCCGTTTAAAGGAATTCAATACAATGGATGTGGAATTTACTTACTCTGCATGGCCTGATACTATTTCAAAAAATTACGAAATGTCTCTGTACCGCATTTTACTGGAACTGTTTCAAAACACATTTAAACATGCCAAAGCAACCAAAGTGATTCTTGATCTCCGCGTGAAAGAAAATAAGCTGGCAATTGCTTATTCAGATAATGGGATCGGGATAGATGATGCAGCGATAAATAACAAAGGCATCGGTTTAAAAAATATTGATGCAAGGGTGAATTTTTTAAAAGGAAGCTACCATATCACATCTGTTCCGGGTGAAGCTACCGCCTGGCATTTTAACTTTGATATGAACATGCTCAATGGCAAATAAATACCATATCCTCCTCACCGATGATCACCCGGTATTCAGAAACGGGTTGAAAAATATATTGAGGAAAACGAATTATTTCGATAAAATTTTTGAAGCTTCAAATGGAACAGAGGCAATGAAAATTGTTGAAGAAGAAGAGATTGACATTATCATGATGGATATTGAAATGGAGGGAATGAACGGGATAGAAGCCACCCGGAATATCCTTGCAATGAAGCCGGAGATCAAGGTGGTTACCCTTACCATGTTTTGCGACCCCAAGAAGATTTATGAAATGTGCAAAAGCGGGGTGAAAGGGTATTTGTTAAAGGATGCCAACCCTCGCGAAATCACCAAGGCGGTGAGCATGATCCTTGATAATGAAGAATATTACAGCCCGAGGGTACAGAGTATATTGGCAAATGTGTACCGTGATTTCGATCATTCGCTTCCTGAATACGACCAGGATCACCAGATCACGAAAGCACAGACCGATGTGCTGAAATTATTATGCAAACAATATTCCAGTGAGGAGATTGCAGCAGAACTGGAGATCTCAACAAAAACTGTACACAGGCACAGGCATGATCTGCTCATCAGAACCGAATCCATTAACCTTGCAGGCCTTGTGATTTATGCCATGGAACACGGGATATTGAAAGTGAATATGAAACCGGAATAAACATATTGACCGGAAATTAATTTTTTCTTATTGCTTCCCCACATCGCACTTCTAACTTTTATATGGATAAAAATAACCATATAAATATCCCAAAACATAAAATTTTATTTTAGAAGCATTCTAAATTATCCCGGTTTTTTTAAAATAAAACTTCAGGGAGAGCGGACAATATGATCCTGATTTTTGGAAGAATAAAATCTTCCAATAGCCTTTCAATATTGGTCTTAACACAATATGGTAAATAGATTCATATTTGCTAAAACAGATTTAATGATCATTTTTTTAATACCCGTTTTGTTATCGAAAGGAAACAATTCCTCAATTTTTTTTGAAAGAGGTTTGCTATCAGTTTTTAAGCGATTTAAACTTGAATATTGAATATACAATTAGGGGTTCGCTGAAAATCCCTGCCCTGGTAATGCAGGGAAATTCAGCGGACAGATTACGAAGCCTCAGAAACAAAAAAAATCCTCCGCAAAACCAAGAGGCCATTACTATGAATTGAATGCATCGCCCTGGTAAAAATGGGCTACTCAAAAACAGCCCGGGTTTTTTAAGAACCCGGCTTTTTTTTAACAAACTGAAAAACAAAACCATGAGATTCAAAAAAGTATTTCTACTTTTTGTGTTTACGGCTGCTTCTTTCATCACTCTTGCACAAACCGTGCATTATACCAAGACCGGACACAAATACCATTCAGCAGGTTGCCGGTATTTGAGGCAGAGTGATTACACCTGTTCACTTAAGGAAGCCCTGGAAATGAACTTAACAGCCTGCTCACGATGTGATCCTCCAACTGCTGTTGTAAAAGACACGCAGCCAAAAAAGAAAGCCATTAAAAAAGGTAAAAAGATCAGTTATCATCATCATGATCATTCAGAAAATATTTGTGAATTGCCGGGAAATAAAATGTATGAAAAGATATATTAGGGTATTGATACTTGCCGTTTTAATGGTCTTCGTCTCTTGCACCAAAGACAGCGATTGTCAGAATGATCCGGGTAAGAGAAGTGGTGCAGTGTGTAAAGATGGCACTTCATCAACAGCAACAGGTTCCGGAGCATGTTCCGGTCATGGAGGTGTTGATCACTGGACTTGTAAATAAGGATTCAAATTTCAAACTATGGAAAACAGCATCTCTGCTCAACAAAGGCTTGCACTGTTCGACTTTGTCATCATTGTGCTTTCTGTATATGTGTTGCTGGCCTTAATGGCCGATACATTTTTTACGTTGCCACTTGAGATTTCCCATATGCTGAATACCATTGACAATTTTATATGCGTGGTATTTTTATTTGATTTTACCTTGAGATTTTTCAGGGCTGAAAGTAAATTACAGTTTATGAGGTGGGGATGGATAGACCTTGTTTCAAGTGTGCCAACTTTTGGTTTTATGAGGGCTGGTAGGGCATTGAGGCTTGTACGTTTATTAAGAGTCATGCGTGCATTCAGGTCGGCAAGAATATTGGCCAATTATGTGTTTAAAAGAAAAGCACATGGAACATTTACCGTTGCTTCCATCATTGCCATTCTCATGTTATTATTTTCTTCCATAGCTATTCTGAATGTTGAAACTGATCCGGACAGCAATATCAAAACAGCAGAAGATGCATTATGGTGGGCATTTACAACACTAACAACCGTGGGTTATGGAGACAAATATCCTGTGACAACCGAAGGGCGAATCATTGCAGCTTTGCTCATGACAACGGGTGTTGGCTTTTTTGGAACGTTTACAGGATTTATTGCTTCGTGGTTTGTTCAGCAAACTAAAGAAGAAAATGATGATGAAATGTTTATATAAATTTTAAATAAAACAGGACACTAACTAACAAATGAAAATTAACCATGGAAAAAGTCTATCTGCAAAATGGAACGGAGCAGGATGATCCGTTTGAACTGGATGATTTAAAAGTGAAGAACATTTACATGAAGGAATGCACCAATGACGGAATAATTGATGAATTAAAAAAGCCTTTTTCTCCATCAACGCATCCACAGGTTGTTTCTATGCAGGCTCCTGATCGATTCATGAGACATGGATAGAGTAAAGGAAACAATAGGATAAAAAAGTCGCGAACTTTTATGTTAATAGTCATTGTTATATTGTTAGGTGTTGTTTTACTGCAATGAGGCAATTATGGGTTCTTTTATAGTTAAAAATAAAAAAAAGAGCAATTCAACTTTTACAGAACAAAATTGGGAACGACTTAATGAATATTGATATATGAAAAAAAACGTCTATGTATTTGTGATGCTGTTTGCATTCTCTTTATGTGCAAAAGCTCAAACTCAAAAAAAAATATTAAAGGTAGTAACCTTGGTACCGCAAAGGAGTATCTATTTAAATGGGGGAGCCCGGTCCAGTGTTGGTGGAAAATCAAGAACTTCCATTCCTGTTACTCTCCCTCCAAATACAAAGTCATGGCACTATAGTTTTTCAACATCTCCTGGAGAAAGTGGAACTAAAAATCTAAACCTGGCAATTCAACTTTCTTCACTGGTAATTGATCCAACGGGACTAAGTAAAAAAATGTTACAGGGAGTTGAAGCTCCTGCCGGTTCTGCATCAATTGATATAAGTGTCCTAGATAAAGATAATGTAAGGCCATTCGAAGAAAAAGTAGATCTAAAAGGTGGAACATACAAGCTTTATACAGATCTCTCGGTAGCTAATACAAGACAAGCGGTTATAAGTATAAATACTCTACTGGAAGGAACTTATTATTTGGGTTTAAAGAATCCCAGCGCGCTCAATGGTGTTAATGTTTTTATTGAAGTGGTTGCGATTACGGAAGAGTTTGTAGCAAGAACCGAAGAGGAAGAGCAAGCGTTTAGTCTTGGAAACCTGGCATGGAAAGCATTTGAAAGAGGAGACTATGATAAGTGTTTGGTGCAAAGTAAAAAAGCGATCGCACTTGATCCATCGTTAGGTTTTGTACATTTTAATATTGCTCTTTCTTACCTGATGAAAGGGCAATCGGATATTGCTACAGATGAATATGCAAAGGCAATTAGCCTAACAAAAAAAACGGTAATTCCCAAGGAAACATTTAAGGGGGCAATAAATGATTTGAAAACATACATGCCTAAGTTTCCTAATCAAAATGATGCAAAAGATATTTTGGATTTATTAGAGGCAGAATACAAAAATTATTGATTAAACATTTAGAAATTGATTATGAATATTATCAAATTACGCATATTAAGGGTTTTCCCATGAGCTATATAAGAAGATGGAATATCTTGTCGAGATATTATATTTCATCAATTCTTATATACCAATTATTGATATTCGTCCCTCCTGTTTTTATTATTATATCATGGATAAAATGTATCTAAATGTTTGCCAAATACCGGTTGGAAAACATACAGGCGTATTCCCGGATATTGTTACGGATCCGGCACTGGCACTTAACGCAGCAATAGGATTAATTAAAAACAGAAAACAGGAAGAACCCGGATCCCAAAAACTTTGAGTTAGTGGAAACAACAAAACAGGAACTTTCTTGTTACTATTGCCAATTCACATGAAAGAAATATGTACATTATAATTATTTTAAAAGCTTTAACTGCCGTGATCTTATTGCGAAAAACCAGGTTTGGAAAAAAACCAGGAGGCAAACGTTTATTGCGCATCAGGGAATCAACCAACTATAGGAACGGAACATTTCAGAACCAAAGCATCACCCCGAGTTTAACGGATGGGGACACTTATTTTTCAATAATCAGAAAATTTGTTTTCGGAAAAAGTAAAAGGGCAAAACCAACAGGTAAAATCCCGTCCATACAAACCAACCTGCTCACCCTCGAAAAGAATAAAGATGTATTGGTTTGGTTCGGGCATTCGTCTTATTTTATGCAAATGGACGGAAAGCGTATATTGGTTGACCCAGTATTTAGCGGGCATGCTTCCCCTTTTTTTTTCTCGGTAAAAGCTTTTAAAGGGTCTGATATTTATACTCCTGAAGATATGCCGGAGATAGATTATCTTTTTATTTCGCACGATCACTGGGATCACCTCGACCATAAAACATTGCTGAAACTCAAACCTAAAATAAAGAAAATCATTTGTGGTCTTGGTACCGGGGAACATTTGGAATGCTGGGGCTTCGATAAAAATATCCTGATCGAAAAAGACTGGAATGAAACAATTGTTTTGGAAAACGGATTCACCGTTCATACCGTTCCGGGAAGGCATTTTTCGGGACGTGGGTTGACACGCAACAAAACGCTTTGGTTGTCCTTTGTGCTCAAAACCCCCACCATGCAATTATTCATTGGTGGCGATAGCGGTTATGATAAACACTTTGAAGAGATCGGAAAAACGTTTGGTGTATTTGATCTCGTTATTTTAGAAAACGGGCAATACAATAAAAGCTGGAAGCATATTCACATGATGCCGGCTGAAGTGTTGAAAGCAGCAAAAGAATTAAATGCCAAACGACTTCTTCCTGTTCATTCTTCCAAATTTTCCCTCGCGCTGCATGCATGGGATGAGCCCTTGTCTGAAATCACAAAATTGAATAATCAATTGGATATTCCTGTTCCTGTCATCACTCCTATGATTGGGGAAATGGTGAATCTGAAAGACGAAACACAGGAATTTGCACAATGGTGGGAAGGGGTATGACAATTGAATATCGAATGGCGAAGTTTTATTTTTTAGTTTACTTCATCAGATAGCTATTGGATATATGCCAAACGGAAAAGCCCACGCAATGCAACTATACAAAAGCGACATTTGTCTTAAAGTAAATCCTGAATATCCATGAAAAAATCTTACTTCATCTGCTTCTTGTCTATCCTATGCTTAAAGTTACAAGCCCAAACTCTTTACAAATCCGGGATCCTGCCTGTAATTGGTCAAACCTTTACGACTCATACCGTGGATAATGTCAGCGCAATTGATGTTGGCAGTACAGGTGACACTGAAACCTGGGATATCAGCAATATCAATTATACCACAGCCAATGATTATTATTACCTGGTTCTTTCTCCCGCGTCAACGCCGAACGGATCAACTTTTAGTTCCGCGTCATTTGCTTTAAAATCTTATCCGGCAAGCGATTCAACTTATTTATATTATACTTATTTTAAAGATACCGTGTCTTCTTATTTTGAGTTGGGAGAATTTGGTCCGGTACTTACGGTCAATTATTCAAATCCTGAAATTTCTTTTCCGGCCTCTATGAATTTTAATGATTCCATACAGGATGATTTTTGTTATTCGTCTACCGCTTTTTCCGTGACATCAAATTATTGTGGCAATTTTTCCTTAAAGTTTGACGGGATTGGCAAACTGATCCTTCCTTATGGGATATTCATGAATGTTTTCCGTTTCAAATACAGCGCAACAGTCATGAGGCAGTCACCACCTGATACCAGTATCATCACAAAATATTTTTGGTACAAATCCGGAACCCATAAACCATTGGTTGAATATATTGATTTCCTCTCGTCAAACGGCAGTGAAATTATCTCTGCGAAAATCCTGAGTGAAAATTCCATTACCGGTGTTTCAGAAATTGCATCGGAGGCGCATGTTAAAATTTATCCGAATCCGTGTAAAGAAAAACTTTCTATTGAACTGAATGGAAGTAATAATGCCCAATTAAAAATTCATACCATTGATGGAAAACTCCTCTTGAATAAAACCCTTGAGAAAAATAAACCCGAAGTGGATATTGAAAATTTACAGCCTGGAATGTACCTGTTAATTATTGAACAGGGGGAGCAGGTTTTCAGGACAAAACTGATCAAGAATTAAAGTGTTTGTAGAAAAAAATTGTTACAAATATATTAAGGACATTTTGGTAATAATTTTTCCTGACAGTGGCAACTAACTTAGTGCATTCGTGAATCTTTGTGGGGAAAAACAGGTGAAAAAAATAGTTACAAAGGAGGGGAAAAATGACTTATTTGTTGAAAGAAGGAAAAGTCATTGAGCTCTTAGAAAAGCAAATACTCAATTAATGATCCGAAGGAGTCAGATCATTAATTGAGTATGTTAATTCAGTTTAATTTTAATAGGTAATACTTCCGTTTGATTCCATTTCGGCAGCCTGGTTAGGCAATTGCGGATTGAAATGTCCTTCTAATAAAACGTGTCCTGTTGCTCCTGCAAAAGTTCCTGTTCCACCAATGATATCCAATGGGGCAGAAAAATTAACGCGTGTAATGCTTACAGGTGTCAAAGTAGTTCCTTCATCTGATGTAAACCAAACAGAATTTCCATGGTTATCATAAGTAATGGAACTCACCGTGTTAGGTACAGTAATTCCTGCAGTCGAAAGTGTACTGGAGTAAAACTGGTTTACCGGTGCTGCTGTTGATCCAACAGGATTTCCGTTTACAAATTTTACCAGCTGATTAAAACACATGTGCGCATTCCCGAAATGGGTAGTATGCCCTGTGCCACTGCCTGGATTAAAAATACCATTAGCTGTGGGAGTAATCGCTGATACAGCTGTAAACGATTCATGATACGCCCTGGTACTACTAAACGATGTTGAATTTGTCGTATTCGTGTTGGGACCAATCTCCTCTTTCGTACAAGAGTTAATAGTAACCATTGCTAATAATGCTGTGGCTACAAATGCGGATAAAATAATTTTGTTTTTCATAATGATTAAAATTTAGTTCAATGAAATTATTTTTAACACACACATGTTCATAAAATAAACTTGACTATGTTTAAAATAACAGGTGACAATTGCTATTATAATGCAACACGAAGCAAAAGAAAATATCCCAAAACCTTAAGCAAATTACAGTAACGGTATAATATGCCGTGCTAATGGAAGTTCTTTCTGTATTAGTCACATTTGTAAATATGACCAAATCATTGAAAAATGAGATGTTTCAAATCAGATCCTCTCCAAACAACTTTCGAGTATACAGGAAAAAATAATCAATGGAGTGTCTTGAATATCGGAATAAGTCATCCCAATACCAATTGACAAGATTAAGAATAATTGGGTAATTGGGGCATTCAATAAATGCCGGTAGGGCATAGGTCGCAGGAAAATAGTCAGACCGGTGGGGCAGAAAAAACGGATGCCGATATTAAAGCAAAACTAACTTACAATAATCTAATCAACTTAGATTGTTGTAAGTTAGTTATTATATGGTAAAATAAATCCCGGTTAATAGGTAATACTTCCATCGGATTCCAACACAGCAGCCTGGTTAGGCAGTTGCGGGTTGAAATGACCTTCCAGTTCAACCTGCCCGGTTGCACCGGTAAATTTTCCACTGCCACCAATGATGTCCAGTGTAGCAGAAAAATTAATACGGGTAGCGCTAACAGGTGTCAAAACAGTTCCGGTTGACGATGTAAACCAAACGGAATTCCCACTATTATCATAAGTAATTGAACTTACGGTATTCGGTACATTTGTAATTCCCGCTGAGGCAAGTGTGTTGGAGTAAAACTGGTTAACAGGTGCTGCTGTTGAACCTACAGGTACGCCGTTATAGAATGTTACCAACTGGTTGAAAGCCATATTGGCATTCCCAATATGCGTTGCATTTCCAGAGCCGCTGCCGGGATTAAAAACGCCTGTAGCTGTTGGAGTAATAGCAGACACTGCAGTAAAGTGTTCATGATATGCCCTTTGGGTTCTCGAACTGCAGCTGGAAGCTGACCCATTTGTTGCACTATTTGGAACAGGACTTTCATCCTTGGTACAGGAGGTAATTGTAACCATTGCAAAAAATGCGATGGCTAAAAGTTTAGATAATGTAATCTTGTTTTTCATGATGTGACTAGTTTAAAAGGTTTAAAATACTGTGATTTGGTTCCTTTTTGAAATACACATGCTTATTCATTGTATAAGCCGTGGTAATATTGTTACACAAAGCAAAAGAAAATATTTAAGAGCCTTTCATCAATTTACACTAACGGTATGATTTGATGTGTTAAAAGAAAGATTGTTGATATGAGTGGAGAATTGTTTACAAATACCTGTATCAAAATGAATTACCCGACTTAATCTAATAATGTGATTTCGTTTGTTTATTTGGAGATTAGACGCTCTGTCATGACCAATACGCGTATTAAATTAATTCAACCGGGAAGAAATGGACAATGAATATGCCCGAATTTGCTCAGGTTAAAGTTATGGTACGTGACTTATTATAAAAGAAATTAGGATTGGTTCATAGGATTCCAAAACATTTCGGGATGACGCAAACTGTTAATAGAGGAGATAGCCTGCACGTTAAAATTATTATTCACACCATCCTGCTACTTTCAATTAATCCATTATTTTTGCCCAATTTTAAGAGGGTTGAAAATGATTAATCAATTCTCAAAATAATATACATACCCATAAATCTACCTCATGCCAAAAGACACCAGCATTAAATCAGTTCTTATTATCGGAAGCGGCCCAATTATTATAGGGCAGGCCTGCGAGTTCGACTATGCGGGAAGCCAGGCCTCACGTTCCCTAAAAGAAGAAGGAATAGAGGTCTCGCTTATCAATTCAAATCCGGCAACGATTATGACGGATCCTGTAACGGCCGATCATGTTTACCTGTGGCCGTTAACGTCTGAATCCATAGAAAAAATATTACAGGAGCAGAAGATAGATGCTGTGCTTCCGACGATGGGGGGGCAAACAGCTTTGAACCTTGCAATTGAATGCGAGGAGTTGGGCATCTGGGAAAAATACGGGGTGAGGATGATCGGAGTGGATACAAAGGCTATTGAAACAACAGAAAACCGCGAAGCATTTCGCCAAAAAATGATTGAGATAGGAGTGGGAGTAGCCCCATCACGAACGGCAAATTCATTTTTGGAAGGAAAAGAAATTGCCCAGGAAATTGGTTTTCCATTGGTGATCCGCCCTTCCTACACTTTGGGAGGAACTGGAGGGGGTTTTGTGTGGAAGAAAGAAGAACTTGACCATGCCCTTCAAAGGGGTTTATCTGCATCGCCAACACATGAAGTTCTGGTTGAGAAAGCGGTGTTCGGATGGAAAGAATATGAACTTGAATTGTTGCGTGATAAAAATGATAATGTGGCCGTGATCTGTGTGATTGAGAATTTTGACCCCATGGGAATTCATACCGGGGACTCTATCACAGTGGCCCCTGCAATGACGCTGAGCGATTCTTGTTATCAGAACATGCGTGATCAGGCCATCCTCATGATGCGGAGTATCGGAAATTTTACCGGCGGATGTAATGTGCAGTTCTCAGTAAACCCTGAGAATGAAAACATCATCGCTATCGAGATCAATCCGCGTGTATCCCGTTCTTCAGCGCTTGCATCAAAAGCAACCGGATACCCGATCGCAAAAATTGCAGCGAAACTGGCCATCGGATATTTTCTTGATGAATTAAAAAACCCGGTAACCAAAACAACTTCGGCATATTTTGAACCGGCACTCGATTATGTGATTGTAAAAATTCCCCGTTGGAATTTTGATAAATTCAAAGGAGCGGATAAGACACTGGGATTGCAGATGAAATCTGTTGGCGAAGTAATGGCTATCGGAAGAACATTTATAGAGGCCTTGCAAAAAGCTTGTCAGAGTTTGGAAATAAAACGCAATGGCCTGGGTGCGGATGGTTATCAAAGCAAAAATCTCGAAGATATTATTGAAAAACTCCAGAATCCATCCTGGGACAGGTTGTTCGCAGTTAAAGATGCCCTGAGCCTGGGTGTTCCGATTTCCTCGGTAGAAAAAATAACAAAAATAGATCGCTGGTTTCTTAACCAAATCAGTGACCTGGTTCGGATAGAAACAGACACGAAGCGTTTCCATCTCAACAATATTCCTGCAGAATTGATGCTGGAGCTGAAACAGAAAGGCTATAGCGATGTGCAGATTGCCTGGCTTCTTGGAGCAGATACCACTGAAGACCAGGTGCGCAAAATACGTAAGGAAATGGGCGTCAAAAGAATTTATAAAACAGTTGATACCTGCTCGGCAGAATTTCCTTCACCGACAAATTATTTTTATTCGGCTTATGATGGTGAAAATGAAAGTGTGGTAAGCGCTAAGAAAAAAATTGTTGTTCTCGGTTCAGGACCAAACCGCATCGGACAGGGAATTGAATTTGACTATTGCTGTGTTCACGGATTGCTTGCTGCAAAAGAATGTGGTTACGAAGCCATCATGCTCAACTGCAATCCCGAAACAGTTTCAACGGACTTTGATATGGCTGATAAACTATATTTTGAGCCGGTGTTTTGGGAACATTTGATGGATATCATCGATCATGAAAAACCAATAGGTGTATTGGTGCAACTTGGTGGACAAACCGCCTTGAAACTTGCCAGGAAATTAAAAGAGAACGGGATCAAAATCATTGGAACGGACTATGAAAGCATGGATCTTTCTGAAGATCGCGGTTCGTTTTCTGACCTGCTCAAAAAACTGGATATTCCGTATCCGAATTATGGAGTGGCAGAAGATGCAGATGAAGCCATCAAAGTTGCCGGAGCGGTTGGGTATCCCGTGCTTGTTCGCCCTTCCTATGTATTGGGAGGACAGGGAATGAAGATCGTTATCAATGATGAGGATCTTGAAAAAGCGGTGATTGATCTGCTCGGTGACTTACCGGGAAACCGCGTATTGATTGATCATTTTTTGGACAGGGCAGAAGAAGCGGAAGTGGACCTCATATGTGACGGGGATGATGTTCATATCATCGGGATGATGGAGCATATTGAGCCTGCAGGAATTCACTCCGGAGATTCCAATGCAGTGCTACCTCCGTTTAGTTTGAGTGAAAATGTGAAAAAGCAAATGGAAGATTATGCCATCAATCTTGCATTTAAAATGAATATAAGGGGTTTACTTAATATTCAGTTCGCAATAAAAAATGAAAAAGTGTATGTGATTGAGGCCAATCCCCGTGCTTCAAGAACAGTTCCTTTCATTGCAAAGGCATATCAAATTCCATACATTAATATCGCAACCAAAGTGATGTTGGGAACACATAAGCTTAAGGATTTTACATTCGAACGCAAGCTCGTCGGTTTTGCCATAAAAGAACCTGTGTTCTCTTTTGATAAATTCCAGGGAGTGAACAAGGAACTTGGACCCGAAATGAAATCAACAGGTGAAGCCATTCGGTTTATCAAAGATCTTCATGATCCGATCTTCCGACAATGGACAAAAGAAAAGAGCATGTATTTAAGCAAATAATCGTTTACATTGCGCACACAATTGGCCATGCCATCAGCGCGATGAAACATATTTTTATTGTTTTATTTTCTTTATTTTTTGTGACCCAAATTTGTGCACAGCAAATAGTTCCAACTTATGAAGAGTATGTTCCCAAACCATCAAAAATATATCCTGAAAGGCTTGCCCTGATGGGCAGTATAGCCGTTTTCGGACTAGCTTCATCGTATATTTACGTTCAACATGCATGGTGGTCTACACAAAAAACTTCTTTCCATTTTGACCATGATATGGATTACCGTTATGCAAAGAATCTTGATAAGGGTGCACATTTTATTGGGGGGGTGATGGCAGCCGAACTATATAAATCAGGATTTTTTTGGTCGGGATTAAACGCGGAGCAATCATATTTATATGCTTTTATGTTAGGAGGGCTAATGCAGGGGTTGATCGAATTAAAGGATGGGTATGCTCCAACTTACGGATTTAGCTGGGGTGATGTAAGCGCCGGCACAGTTGGTAGTTTTATACCGTATATTAAATATAAGTTTCCGAAGTTACATGCACTGAATATTAAACTTAGTTATTATAAGCATGATAATTATTATTTTAAAATGTTTCCGCATGCTGATATTATAGATGATTATATGAACCAAACCTATTGGCTTGCTTTGACAGTTGATGATTGGTTACCTAAAGACTCAAAAATTAAAAAAATATGGCCAGATTTTCTTTGCATAGTTGGTGGCTGGGGAGTAGATGAAACCCTTGATTTATATTATACCAGGAAGAACCTTGATGAAAATAAAGGCAAAGGGAATTATGAGTTTTATATTTCCTTAGATATTGACTGGAGAAAAATTATTAAACAGGACACACATTTTAAAAAGGCCCTTGCGAGCAGTTTAAATTATATCAAATTACCACTTCCTACGTTGCGCTTGTCTCCTTCAAGGATATATTATTGGGGATTTTTATAAAAATAATATTTTTATAAACAGAAACAGGTTACGATTTGATACCGTCGGCATACCACATTTATAGGAGCACAAATGCTCATTGATTTTTGCTAGTCCGGACGGAGTCGAACATGATAACCGTTGAAATTATCTATAAACGGAAACAGATAATGATTTGGATGCCACCGGGATCAAATCAGTATAAAAATAGTAAGCTTATTTGTTTAGTTTGATTTTGCTTTTAAAGCATTCACCATTGCTGAGCCAATTTCGGCAGGAGATTCCACCACATGCAAACCACACTCGCGCATAATGGCCATCTTAGCTGCGGCTGTATCTTCTTTGCCACCAATTATTGCACCGGCATGTCCCATTCTTCTTCCCGGGGGCGCTGTTTGCCCGGCAATAAATCCTACCACAGGTTTTTTATTCCCGTTAGCTTTGATCCAGCGTGCCGCATCGGCTTCGTAATTTCCTCCGATTTCCCCGATCATCACGATCGCGTCTGTTTCCGAATCATTCATCAACAATTCAACAGCATCTTTAGTTGGTGTTCCGATGATTGGATCTCCCCCGATTCCAATTGCAGTTGAAATACCCAATCCTGCTTTTACAATCTGGTCCGCTGCTTCATAAGTCAGCGTTCCCGATTTTGAAACAATTCCAATTCTTCCCGTTTTAAAAACAAAACCGGGCATGATCCCGACTTTCGCTTCATCCGGAGTGATCACTCCCGGGCAATTAGGCCCGATAAGCGTACAATTGCGGCTTTTGATATATTCCTTCACGGAGATCATATCTTTTACCGGGATGCCTTCGGTGATACAAACAATCACTTTTATTCCTGCCTCAGCAGCCTCCATAATTGCATCACCGGCAAATGCAGGTGGAACAAAAATGATAGAAACATTTGCCCCGGCCTGATCCACCGAATCCTTTACCGTATTAAAAACCGGTTTATCAAGATGTGTTTGTCCGCCCTTACCGGGAGTAACCCCACCAACTACATTTGTTCCGTATTCAATCATCTGCTGTGCATGAAATGAACCTTCAGTTCCGGTGAAACCCTGAACAATTACCTTTGAATTTTTATTTACCAATACTGACATTGTTGTATAATTTATTTCCTGAGAATGAAGGGGCAAATATGCTGTTTTTTAAACATAAAATACACGTGATAATAATCATATTGGTGATCAGGAGTATTTATTGCGTCTCAGGAGAAAAAAAACAACATACATCACAAGAATAAAAAGGAACAAAATCAGACCGATGAGTAAGATATACTGTGAAACTTCTTTATCTTTTTCCTTGTTTCGGATTTTATTGATCTCGTCCTCCTTACCGGAAATAAGCCTTTCCTTTTCTGCTTTTTCTTTTTCATACAGCACTTCAAGCTGGGCCTGCGCATTTTTATTTACATCATTAAATACGCTATCGGTGTAAGCTTTGAACAATTTATGATATTCAAGCGCCTGTTTATAGTTTCCGTTGGCTTCTTCAATAGTGTCTAAATACCGGTAAGCATCCACGATATCTGTACGTATATTATATTTTTTAGCGATATCAAGCATCATATTCGCATATTTACCTGCCGCATAGAACATACCCATGTTGATATAGCAGTTAGTAATATTTCCATAGCAGGAACTCATTCCCCGGACATCCCCAAGTTCTTCATCCATCTGGATGGATTCATAGAAATGATCAAGAGCCTGCTTATAATTGCCGTTTTCGGCAAACATAAAACCGATATTATTCAATATCGTTGAAACATCTTTCCGGTCACCTAATTTTTTATTGATCTCCATGCTCTTGCGGTAATTGAGGATCGCCTGTGCGGTATCTTTCTTGTATTGATATACTGTACCGATATTATTTAAGCAATCGGCAGCCTGGTTCGGATCCCTTACTTCAAGAATTGCATAAGCTTTTTGAAAATACTGAATCGCTTTATCGAACTGCTGCTGCTCCATATACACGGCTCCAATATTATTGTAAGTTCTCGCCACCCCGATCTGATCATTCAACTCTTCAGAAATATTCAACGCCTGCAAATAATAATACTGTGCGTTCAAATAATTGCTTTGAAGATAATATACACTTGCAATGTTATTATAAACAGAAGAATAGCCTGATTTGTAATGGCTCTTCACAAAATTCGACAGGGCTAACCGGTAGTTATGAACGGCTGTAATATAGTCCCCGGAATTTTTGCTGATAAATCCTTTATTGATATAAGCATTTCCCAACCCTTTATAAAAATTTACTTTAATCGCCAGATCAATGGCAAGGTTGGTAAAACGGTCACTTTTGCTGATTTCTGAATTCCGGTATTCGTAAGCAAGCAGATTACAGATATTCACCTTAGTGGTATCTTTTGCACTTTTAAGCAAGACATTCAAACTATCAATTACAGTGATGTTTTGCGCATGCAAAAAACAAAAACAAAAGACAAAAATTATAATGAAAAATTTTTTCAACCGGAAGAAACTGTTTAAACAAAGCTATCTAAATTCTGCTATTACCCTATATAAACAGTCTGATTTAATTTGGTATAAAAATATTGTGCAAAGAAATCCGGACTGACCTTAAATACGCGACAGGGTTTCGGGGCTTAGGCTGCCGGCACCGAAAATTGCAGATCATACAGGCGTTTATAATATCCATTGGCCTGCAATAATTCAATATGCGTTCCACGCTCAACGATCTCTCCCTTTTCCAGAACGATAATTTCATCGGCATACTGAACGGTTGACAGGCGGTGTGCAATCACAATGGAGGTTCTTCCTTTCATCATTTTTCTGATGGCTTCCTGGATCACCATTTCAGTTTCGTTATCCACTGATGAAGTGGCCTCATCTAATACTAAAATTGCAGGATCGGTTACCATGGCACGCACAAATGAAATGAGTTGTCTTTGTCCCACGGAAAGAGTGGCTCCCCGTTCATGAACATTCTGGGAATAAGCGAAGGGCAGGCGATTGATGAATGGATGGGCACCAAGCATTTTCGCAGTTTCAATCACTTTATCTTCGCTGATGGTTTTATTATATAAGCGGATATTATCCATCACGCTTCCGCTAAATAAAAATACATCCTGCAGCACTACTGAAATTTTTTTTCGCACACTTTTTATATCCAGTTCATACAAATTTTTTCCATCAATCGAAATTAAACCATTTTCAATTTCGTAAAACCTGCTTAATAAATTAATGATGGAAGATTTTCCGGCACCAGTTGCACCAACAAGCGCTACGGTCTTTCCTTTTTCAACTTTAATATTGATTTCTTTTAACACATATTCTCCCGGATTATAAGCAAACCACACGTTTTTGAATTCAATTTCTCCTTCTATATGTTCTAAAATTATACGACCTGTGGGTTCAACATTTTCTTTATCGTCAAGCAATTTAAAAATTCTTTCAGATGCTACCATTCCCATTTGCAGGGTATTGAAACGATCAGCCAACTGCCGGATAGGACGAAAAAACATATTGATATACATGATAAAAGCAATCATGGTTCCCACAGAAGTATTGCCGTCCATCACACCTTTTGAGCCATACCAGACGATCAGCGCAGTGGAGATGGCGGCAATAATTTCAACTACCGGAAAAAACACTGAATAATAAAAAACCGAACGGATATTTGCATTGCGGTGTTCTTTATTGATGAGTTTGAATTTATTTAATTCTTTATTCTCACGGTTAAATATCTGGACAATTTGCATTCCCTGGATATGCTCCTGAACAAAAGTATTGAGGCGCGCAACCTGCGTTCGCACATCTTCAAATGATTCACGTACTTTTTCCTTAAAGACGTAACCCGCATATAATAAAGCGGGAAGTATGGATAAACTGACAAGGGATAGCTTCCAGTCAGAATAGAACATCATGAACAGGATAAAAACGATTTGTAAAATATCCCCCGTAATATTAATGAGGCCTTCGCTAAATACATCAGCAATGGTTTCAATATCTGAAACTGTGCGCGTAACCAGTGTTCCAACAGGAGTTTTATCATAAAATTTTAAACGCAAACCGGTGAGATAGACATACACTTTCATTCGCAGATCCCTGATCACATTTTGCCCGAGGAAATTGGTAAGCACGGTGCTCCAAACCTGCATAAGCGATTGAAGAATCAACAATGATAAAATGAGCATGCTCATATTAATGAGTCCACGGGTATCGTTAAATACAATATGGTGATCAATGGTGTACTGCATCAGGAAAGGCCTGAGCGGACCCATAAACGACATAAGCAAGGTGAGCGTAATGGCAATAAACAATTTTTGTTTATAAGGTTTTGCCAATGAATACACCCGCTTCAGCAAAGTGAAATCCATTGCCGAGCCTGTTTTAAATTTTTTATTTGCGCCTGGGTCTGACATGAAGTTTGCAAATGTAAATTTATTTTTATTCATTGTCCCCACCGCATGCTCTGCCCCGGAAAGCCTTACCAGCAATATGAAAGAAGCGTGAGTTCAGGGTTGATGTATGCGATTCTTTTTGATCAGGTTAAATATTGAATGTTAACATTGAATGTCGAATGCTGAAGTATAACTTAGGCTAAACTTCGATATTCGACATTTCGCTTTCGGGGTTCATTATTTTTCAGAGGTTCAGGTTTGGGTAGTGCACTTCTGTTAAAAATAAACCATGTGCAGGTACGGATTGTCCGGCTTCACTCCGGTTTTTACTTTCAATTATTTGTTTGAACTGTTCAATTGTCATCCTGTTTCTTCCAACTTCAATGAGAGTTCCGACAATGGCCCGAACCATATTTCGTAAAAAGCGGTTTGCCTTAATAGTAAAAATTAATTTTTCACCTGTTTGTTTCCATTCGGCAAAAGTGATGTCGCATAGGAACGTATTTACATCGGTATGCACTTTACTGAAGCATTCGAAATCTTTATACACGAGCAATAATTTTGCAGCCTTATTCATTGTTTCAATATCCATACCTCCATAAATAAACCAGGCAAATTCATTTAAAAAAGGATTTGCCTGTTGGCTGATCCAATATTCATATACGCGATAACTTGCGTCAAAACGAGCATGAAAATTTTCATCCGTCTTTTGCAGGCTATGCATGGCAATATCTTTGGAAATGAACTTATAAAGTCTTTGACTGACACGCTCGGTATCAATTTCTTTTTGTGAATCGAAATGGGCGAAAAATTGTTTGGCATGAACACCGGCATCTGTGCGGCCACAGCCCAGTGTTTCAATATTTTCTCCAATAAGCAGTGAAAGTTTTTCATCCAGTTCCTGTTGAACAGTTTTTACACCATTCTGTTTTTGCCAGCCATGAAAATGAGTTCCTTTAAAAGAAAGTTGGATGAGGTAGCGCATGATTCATATCCTGAATAAAAAAGCAAGGATGATTTTGTCTTCGGTTTTTACAAGGTCTGGAGCCCAGCCGGCCGGAATAGGAATAGTTGTATATCCTGTTGGAGAGGTAACTCCCCCATGCCCTGCAAAGTAAGGCACATCGGATTGCCTGTGGACATATTCTATCCGGAATGTCAGGCTTTGATTTGGCATCCAATCGAAGTTAGTGGAACAATCCCAGGCGGTAAACTGGTCACCCGGATTTGCACTAAAGGGATGGGTGCCTATTGTGCCACCATTTTGTGTAGGGTTATTCGGGTTAGGCAATGGACTTGCATCACCGGTTGGATACAGAACCAGGTATCGTCCGGGGTTTGTCATCACTCCTCCTCCAATGGTCCAGGCAAATTTATTTTGATGAAACCAGACACGGTTATAAAACATGGCGCTCATAAAATTTTGGGAAGGCGTAGTTGCATCGCCTCGAAAGGCAACAACACCACTGCCTGATTCAAAACCAATATCTCCGGTTAAGGAAAATGCCACCTGGCTTATTCCGTTTGATTTTTTGTTTTTATAGTACCTCCCGAGGAAACTATTATCCGAATGAAATCTGTGCCGGCCGGGTAATCCTGCTGCATCACTGCCATAATAATCATTCGTGATCATTTTCATATTTTCATTGGGGCACCAGGTAATGTTTCCTCCAAATCCCGGCATATCGTTAAATGTGCCGTAGCTTTGCCATCCATTGATAATCCATAGTTCTATCTTCAATTTATTTGTTGGAAAAATTTGAGTGCGCATGCCGTTAAAGAACCAGGGGGTATTGTCGGAGGTATAGGATGCCTGGTATTCCCAGTTCTCCACCTGGTAGTATGAATTAAGTCCTAAATATGACATGAACATTCCGGCATCTACATTGATCCCGTGCCATATATCAAAGTGATATCCTATATATGCTTCAGGCAAATACCGATACACATTTGCCAGGTCATATTGACCGCGAAAAACACTTAAATCATTTCTTGGAACTATCGTTGAGCGCGTTCCGAATTGTGTCATGATTCTTCCGCGTGCATGTTCAAAATTAAAATCACCCCCAAAAGATGCGGCCGAAATTTGCATTTCATTTGTACGTGCAAGAGCAGTGGATCCGACAACAGTGTGATCAATCGGGTTTGCAAACGAATAATTTACATTGCCGTCAATCATCACATTCCCGGTAAAATATTTTCCGGTTAGTACAGCAGAATCCCGGCGGTCATTTCCGTTTAACCAGGTTTGATCCATCCCTTCAAAAGGAATCTGGGATTCGATTGTTTTTGTTTGTGCCGCAACTCCTAATGTAATTGCAGTTAGCAGGAAAGTGAGTAATTGTTTTTTCATGTGAATTACTTTATGCTTTTTTCAAATTATGTTATACAATATTAAGCTACAATTGAGTTTATTTTTCATTACCGGATAAAGGTTTCAATTTATTCGCAGATTCAATATTTCTGATTTTCACGTTATTCATTTCATGGTGTAATACCCCTGCAGATGTTTTTTATGATCAGGTTTTGATAAATGTTCTATGAAAAGTCTGACTAATATTAAAGGACCTGATTTCTTCCCGTGCATTTTATTATTTCAAACCAGGATACTACCAAAATATCTTAAAAGTTTGATTTTAAATTCTAAGGGATATATTTGCAGTCCTTTTTTAATAAACAGAAAACAAAATGGCAAACCATAAATCAGCCGAAAAGAGAATACGAAGCAGCGCCACCAAGCGTTTAAGAAACAGGTATCAGGCTAAAACAACACGTACCAACATTAAGACATTAAGAAACGCAACCGATAAGACAGAAGCTCAATCGTTGTTTCAAAAAGTATCGTCAATGCTTGATAAACTGGCTAAGAAGAATGTGATCCACAAGAAAAAGGCAGCTAATCAAAAATCAAAACTTGCCAAAGTGGTAAGTAAAATAGGTTCGGAAACGGCTCCAAAAAAGGGTGCAAAAAAAACCACTGCAAAAAAAGCAAAATAATTTTATAGAAATCTTATAAAGTAAAGCTTTCCCTTTCGGAGAGCTTTTTTAATATTCTTTCGTTTTTGTCCCGCGCATCTTAAGTGTCTTGTTCATCGCAGATTCGAGGTATGCCTGTATGGAAAAATAAATTCCATAATCCAGGTAATCCGTGTTAGCGCTTCCCTTATAAACCAGGTCACGATATCCTGCATAAATGTATGGTTCAATCGCTACATGATCATTCAAAAAATATGCGTAACCCAGCCTGGCATAAATATCATGTTCAATTAAAAAGCGGCCGGGAATTCCAAAATTATAATCGGCCTGAAGAAATAGCATATTGCTGAAATAATACCGCATCAGGGGACCTCCTTTAAGACTCGTATTTCCGCGCCTGTAAAAAGAAAGGTAATTCATATTGGCGTTCCCGCCGATTAAAAAATGGTCGGTAAGAAAGGAACCATACATGGGACTAATGTTAACTGAGGTCACATTGTATCTGCGTCCGTTGGTGATATGATCCAGCCCGGCACTCCCTCCGATGATATAGTTACCTCGTTCCACCTGGGCAGAAACAAGTTGGGAACAGATCAAATACAAATTAAAAATCAGGAAGCGGTTCATCAGGTCTGATCAAAACGATAAAACAAATTAACAAATTAAAATTGAAGTGTTAATCATTCATTAACAGTTTAAAATAAAAAAGTGGGTTACGAAGTTTTGCTCTCAGGTCAAGGTCTTCAAACATACAACTGATTGTATCGCGGAGTGCTTTGTTTTTATGGGCTTTGTTTACTACAAAATTGAAGAGCCCCGGGTATTTACACAATTTTTGCATGGTGTGGCTCAGTTTTAATTCGTCCCACTGTCTGTTATAAAAAGCAGTATCATACGTTTTCAAAAAAGCGGCATCAAAACGATTTTGTTTCAGCGCCTCGACAATTTGCCCAGCTGCCATCATGCCACTGTACATGGCATTACCGATTCCTTCACCCGTAAAAGGATCAATGAGAGAACCGGCATCTCCAGCAAGTAAAAATCCATTCCCCGAAAGAGGCCTTTTCTTTGAACCGAGTGGCAATCCCCATCCCTGTATATTTCCCGCCAACTTTGCATTTTTGAAACGGTCTCTGATATTCGGATTATTGGCAATGGCATGAAGCATATCTTCTTTCAGATTCACTTTTTTTTTACTTACGCTGCTGCTTAACATTCCTGCCCCGATATTGGCAAGGCCATCAGGCAAAGGAAATATCCAAAAATACCCGGGAAGCATTTCTTCCAAAAAATGGAGCTCAATAAAATTTTGCGGGTGCATGCCATCAACACCCGAATAATAGGCACGGATGCCTGCGCAATAGTGATCATTTTCTTTTTTGATTCCTGCAAATTTTTTTGCAACGATGGAACGGTCACCTTCAGCTCCAACTATCAATTGTGCGGGTGGAAGGAAAAAAGAGGAAGATGAATTCCTGCACGAAACAGTTATTTTGTCTCCTGCTCTGAGGACATCGGTTACTTCAGTTCCATCAAGCACTTTGGCGTAATTTTTATCCAAGCGCCTGAACAATTCGTAATCAAAATCAATTCTTTTTGAAATAAAGCCGGGAGGCAATTGTTCTGCATTGATGTCTTTCTTAAATGGAATATCAATGGATTTTCCGTTAGGAGCGGCAAACTTCACTCCCCAACTGCCGGTGAATTGCGAAGATTGATTTGCAAATGACGGAACGATAGACGGATCAAGTTGATTGAGCACATAAACAGTTTTACCGCTAAGGGCATCACCACATACCTTATCACGTGGGAAAACAGCCTTATCAATAATGGTATGAGGGATTTTATTTCGTGCAAGAAACAGCGAAGCTGAACAACCTGCAGGTCCTGCGCCAATAATTACGATATCTGATTCTTTCATTTACGAGGCACAATAATAAAAGAGTAAACCGAAATTATATTACGACATTGTGTCAATGGCTTGATTTTTGGTAAATTCGAAACAAATTACAAAATGTATGCATCCATTTGAAACCATGCCTGCCGACGCCAAAGTTTGGGTTTATGCGGCAAACCGCAAGCTTTCAACAGTTGAACAAAAGGAGATCATCGCCAGGGCAAATACTTTTACAAACAATTGGAAATCTCACGGGCAAAGCCTTAAAGCAGTATTTGATATTTTACATGATGTATTTTTGGTATTGATGGTTGATGAACAGGTCAATCCCGTTGGAGGATGCGGAACCGATGAGTCGATACATTTTATGCAGGCTTTGGAAAAGGATTTTCATATTAGCTTATTTAACCGTTTTCAGGTTGAACTGATAAAGGAAAATGAACTCATCCTCACAACCAAGGCAGATGCTTTAAAACTTTATAACGAAAAACAAATCAGCGGCAACACCATTTTTTTCAATAAAAACACTACCCTTAAAAAAGATTTTGACATGAGGTTTATGATTCCTTACAGCGAATCATGGGCGTTCCAGGGAGCCAGGCAAGCCGAAACCGTATAATGAAAAAAGTTTGAGAATAAAACTTTTTGTCACTTATCTTGCTTAACTTATTCAGCGAATAAAAATAAATTCTAACAACACATAATGGCAGACATTAATTCAAACGACTTAGGTCCGGACGAAAACAAAGACAATAAGCCGAACAAGCCTAAATTACCACCGATTCCTAAATTTAATTTTTACTGGATATATGGAATCCTCGGAATTATTTTATTGGCTATACTTTATGTGCCGCATGACGTTGCATTGAAAACAACATGGAACGATGTGAGAACAAACATGCTTGATGCACAGGATGTAGAAAAAATTATTGTCATCAATAAAGAGCGCGCGGAAGTTTATATCAAAAAGGAAGCGCTTAAAAATGATAAATATAAAAACCTGAAAAACCGCGGAATGTTTGGTGAAGATGCCGGACCGCATTATTATTTTGAAATTGGTGATGTGAACCAGTTTTCAAATGATCTTAACAGTGCAAAAGCTGATTATGAGAAAAGGAACGGGGGACAAACCTTAAACATCCCGGTTGAATATATTACACAGCGTAATTATTTTGGAGATATTATTGGATGGATTATTCCATTTGTTTTACTGATCGGGGTGTGGATGTTTATTATGAGAAGAATGGGCGGCGGCGGTGGCGGCGGTGGTGCCCAGATTTTCAATATCGGAAAATCGAAAGCACAATTGTTTGACAAGGAAGCCCAGGTAAAAATTACCTTTAAAGATGTTGCAGGCCTGGATGAAGCAAAAGTGGAAGTGATGGAAATTGTTGACTTTTTAAAAAGCCCTAAAAAATATACCACCCTTGGAGGAAAAATTCCTAAAGGCGCATTGCTGGTGGGTCCTCCCGGAACAGGAAAAACATTGCTGGCAAAAGCCGTTGCCGGTGAAGCGGGTGTTCCTTTTTTTTCACTTTCGGGTTCTGATTTTGTGGAAATGTTTGTTGGGGTAGGAGCATCACGTGTGCGTGATCTTTTCCGGCAGGCAAAGGAAAAAGCGCCATGTATTATTTTTATTGACGAGATCGATGCGGTAGGCAGGGCACGTGGAAGAAATATGGTGCAGGGTGGAAATGATGAAAGAGAAAATACGCTGAACCAGTTGCTCACTGAAATGGATGGATTTGCAACCAATCTCGGGGTCATCATTCTTGCAGCAACAAATCGCCCTGATGTGTTGGATCCTGCCTTGCTTCGTCCCGGAAGATTCGACAGGCAAATATCGATAGATAAACCGGATCTTGTGGGAAGAGAAGAGATTTTCCGGGTGCATCTCAAGCCACTGAAAATGGGAACAGATGTGGATCCTAAAAGATTGGCGACACAAACTGCGGGATTTGCAGGCGCTGAAATCGCCAATGTGTGTAATGAAGCTGCATTGATAGCAGCAAGAAAAAATAAAGTCCAGGTGGAAATGCAGGATTTCCAGGATGCAATAGACAGGGTGATTGGCGGATTGGAAAAGAAAAATAAAATAATTTCTGCTCATGAAAAGGAGATCATCGCATATCATGAATCCGGTCATGCAATTGTCGGATGGTTCCTGGAAGGACTTGATCCGTTGGTGAAAGTTTCGATTGTTCCCCGCGGTGTGGCAGCATTAGGCTATGCGCAATATTTACCAAAAGACCAATACCTCTATACAACTGATCAAATGCGCAATATGATGTGTATGACACTTGGAGGCCGGGTTGCTGAAGATATTGTATTCGGAAGAATTTCAACCGGTGCACAAAATGACCTTGAACGAATTACCAAAACGGCTTATGCAATGGTGAGCATTTACGGCATGAATGCGATAGTCGGAAATGTTTCATTTTATGATCCTAACAATGAATATGGATTCAGTAAACCATATTCTGATAAGACTGCCGAAATGATTGATATTGAAGTTCGCAAGATGATTGATGAATGTTACGAAGTGACAAAGAAATTATTAATTGAGAAACGGGATAAACTCGAAAACCTTTCACAAATTTTATTGAAGCGTGAAATTCTTTTTCAGCACGACCTGGAAGAAATTTTAGGTAAGAGGCCATTTGATACCAAACATCATGAAATAGCTGATGAAGAAGTGAAAAAGGAAGCGCCGGTTCCTGAAATGAAGAATGAAGTGGTACCCAAAGAAAAAAAGGAAATGCCTGTTCCGAAATTGAATCATGAAGGCGTGGAACCGGACATAATCAACGAAAATGGCGTGGATAAAGAAGGCAAAACAGATTCAGTGGAAAACAAGGTTGAGCAGATCAACCTGAAATTGTAAATGAAAGCTCCGAATTTCGGGGCTTTTTTTATGATTGCTCTTGAATACCGGTGTATGAAAAAATAAATGCCTGACAATATCTTCCAGTGCAGTCAGGGTAGCTTTGTTTAATTCGTTCAGGATCAACTTGCTATTTCTCTGATTCTGTGTTGGGAAGCCCCAATTCATCCTGATGGATATCCTATACGCTTCAAACGCCCATTCCATTATAATCCTGCACTTAGTTTAATGCAAATTGTTGATATAGATCATGGTTATTGATAAAAGAAGGGCAGATTTTTACAATTCAAAATAACCTAAAATAAATAAAGCATATGAATAAATTTACTTCAATAACCCGACATTTACAGGATGTGATGTCGCTAAGCTCAATCACAGCAACCAGATATTGCACGCTGTTTTTGTTTTCAGTGTTTTCTTTTATTGCGAAAGGGCAAGGACCCTATTTCACCCATATTTATGGAAGTCAATATGACGATAAGTTAACCGCAGGCATTCAAATGTCTCAAAAAAACGCCATGGTTGCAGTTGGTTGGGGAGATCCTGGTGGTCTCTATTTTTTATCTGTTGACAATACAGGAGCCCCAATTACCCCGGCAATGGGATTTACTACAAATGGGAAATACAAATTGCATGCTCAAAGCTATGTCACATGTAATTCAGTACTCATACAAAACAATGTCTTATGTAGTGCACCCAGTGAATATATAAAAATCAACGATGTATGCGAATATGATGCGGCACTTGGACTTGTTGCCTTAACAGGTTCTGTTTCTTATGACGATTTTACGCAATTATTGGTTATGATAATGGGTATTGATGGTACCATTTATAGCATAGCCGCTTATGTAATTCAATGCGATGGATATGCCGAAAAGGCTGAAGGAAATGCAATCATTGCTGTTCCCCAAAGCAACGGGGATATTAACCTATTTGTAACAGGTTACATAACAATTGGTCTTCATAAACGTTTGATGGTGGCTAAATTAAATTATAATGCCGGAGGAGGGATTGTAAAAATCTGGGATAGATTCTATTACTCTAATAATTTGAATCTGTTGGGGACCCAGACAGAAGGGAATGACATTGTTTATAATACTTCTAATACGATTCAATTTGATGGTTATGGTAGGCTTCTAGTGGTTGGTGATGCAGTTGACGCGAATAATTTTATATCAGCTATTGCAATTAATATAGAAGAAATCAATGGTAATCCAACCTCATCGAACCTAAACTTGTTTTATTCGGCTGCGGGTAACGCGCCTACTATGGCCATGTTTAAATCGGTAAAGTTGGATGTGCCGAATGGATATATATACATAGGTGGACAAGGATTTAATAGTAATGTGGGTATTAGTCCCAACCAAGACTTTTTACTTTATAAGATGGACTTTTCTGGAACATTCAAATGGGCCAATTTTTATAACTCCGACCGCGACGGCCGAGATGATTTTTTTAACTCAATGATATTGGCTTCGAATAGCAATATCTACTTAACCGGCTATAGTTACAATTTTGCTTCGCCAGTAACCGGCAATGACATTTTATTATTTAAAGTAGAAAATACTGCTGGGCATCTTTTAAGTTCTTTTGGATTCGGATCCTCTGGTGATGATAAGGGCATTGATATTAGTGAGACCACTAACAGTGCATATCTTACACTATATAACCAATCAGATTCTTATTGGACTCAAATGGGTACATGTACCGGAAATTTACCTCCAACCCATACTCCCGCTACGAATATAGATTTCGATTTGGTAACTATTGATTACAATGGGTGGACCTATTGTGATAAGCCGACTTTCACTGGTCATGAATATGAAGTAGGCAGTGCTTCGACAGTAGAATATACTAATCAGAACCCCATGCTACAAGAAAAATATTATTTTACATATTGTAACGATGATGGTTGCGAATACCAAAAATGCTTTACATATCCTATACCTCCGACTACAGGCGTAGAGAATGTAACAAAGAAACAATCTTTAATGAAATATTATCCAACTATATTAGCTGAGGATAATACAATTCATTTTGAATTATCATGCGATAACTTAAAAGCCCAATATCAAGTAGATATTTATGATTACACCGGTAAATTAATTAAACACATAGTTGTTAATTCTGTCAATAAATTTAATATTGATCTTGGTGAAGATTTAAATGCAGGAATGTATTTTATTCAGCTTCATATAAATGGAGAAAGCCTGCTTGCAAAGGTGATCAAGAATTAAAGCCATCCATTCTTAAATAAAAAGCCCGTAAGAAATTACGGGCTTTTTTTATAGCCGATAAAGCCACATTGGCAAAAAAAACATAAATTGCCCTGCGTGGAACAGCACACAACTTCCAAAGAAAAAATTCTCAAAAAGGTGAGGCAGGCTTTGATCTTCAAGCAGAAGACGAGGTTTAACAATATTGACCTGGACTCCAATGTGTACGTTCAGCCTCCGCAGGAAGAACTCGTAATGGAAACATTTGCAAAGAACCTGGTTGATCTGAAAGGGCAATTTGTTTTTTGCGCAAATCGTTTTGATTGCATAGATAAATTACTGACACTCCTGGAGCAACGCAAATGGAAACAACTTTTTTGCTGGGAAGAAGAGCTTCAATATTTGCTGAATGATTCAGGGATTTCTTTTATTGATAAAACCGGGAATATTGAAAAAATGCAGGCTGCCATTACAGGTTGCGAAGCTTTGATAGCACGTACAGGAAGTGTACTGGTGAGTTCTAAAAAAAATTCCGGTACACTCACAGTTTTTCCTCCCGTTCACATTGTTATAGCATACTCATCGCAATTGGTGATGGAACTTAAAGATGGATTCCAGGTATTGAAAAACCGCTATGGGAAGAATATTCCATACATGGTTTCATTTGTAAGTGGTCCAAGCCGTACCAGCGATATTGAAAAAACTTTAGTCATTGGTGCGCACGGCCCCAAAGAACTTTTTGTTTTTTTGATTGATGATATGAAGTATGAATAATTTTAATTTCGTATCTGTTTGATCACAAACAAAAAAATATATTTCGCGTCCGATTTTCATCTGGGCATTCCTGATCATGCTTCAAGCCTCGCAAGGGAGAAAAAAATTGTAAGCTGGCTCGATTCCATCAGGGATGATGCCCTGGAAATTTATCTTGTGGGTGACCTGTTTGATTTTTGGTTCGAGTTCGACAAAGTGGTACCCAAAGGTTTTGTAAGATTGCTTGGCAAAATGGCTGAATTATGTGATGCAGGGATCCCGGTTCATGTTTTTCACGGGAATCATGATCTGTGGATGTTTGGTTACCTGGAGCAGGAGATTGGTTGCAAGGTTTATTCAAAAGCAATAATAAAAGAATTAAACGGGAAGAAATTTTATATCGGGCACGGAGATGGAATTGGTCCCGGTCAAAAATGGTTTAAATTCCTGTTGTCCGTGTACAGGAATTATTTTTTTCAAAGATTATTTGCTTTCTTTCACCCAAGTGTCGGGATAAATATTGCAAACTGGTTCTCTCGCAGAAGCAGGCAAAAAACTTTTGAAGGCAATAACGCTTATTTCGGAGATGATAAAGAGTACCATATCCTGTTTGCAGCAGAATATTTAAAAAGGAATGAAATAGATTATTTTGTTTTTGGGCACAGGCATTTACCGATGGATAAGCTGGTTGGGAAGGCACGGATTATTAACCTGGGAGATTGGATCAAGTATAATTCCTATGCGGTTTTTGACGGTGAAAAAGTCGAACTTAAAAGGTATGAGTAGGTATTGGTTATCGGTTATCAGTTATCGGTTACCGGTTCGCAATCCTGTGTTTACTTTTATGATATTATTCTCTTCACTTTCATCTTTTCAAACGTCGAATTTCCAACTTCCAACTTCCAGCTTTCAACTTCTGAAAAGTATTTCCATACAGGCCAAGGATATTCAAACCGACAGGCTCGGAAATCTTTACATCATCACCCGCACAAATCAATTGTATAAATATGATTCGCATGGAAATTTGCTGAGCACACTTAACTATAAATACCTGGGAAATATTAGTTTCATTGATGCTTCCAATCCTTTTGAATTGTATGTATTTTATAAAGAACTTAACGAAGTACTGTTTTTGGATAACAACCTTGCCTACCGCGGTGAAATGCTTTTGAGTGATTACGGAATCCCGCAATCATCGGCTGTTGCCAGGTCCTATGATAATGGGATATGGGTGTTTGATAATGGAGACCTGCAATTAAAGAGAATGAATAAAAATGGAGAAATACTGCAGATGAGCGGAAATGTGAAACAGTTTGTAAATGGCAGTGTGTCACCGAATTATATTTATGATAATAACGAACGGGTTTTTGTGAATGATTCAACAAACGGCATCCTCGTGTTTAATGTCTTTGCAAATTATATCAAAATGATTCCGGTGAAAAACTGCAGTGCGATTAAAGTGTTAGAGGACGATCTTTTTTATAACAAAGAAGGAAAATTGCGCAAATACAATCTTAAAACTTTTGCTGAATCAGAATTTCAGTTGCCTGATACTACTTACATTCAACAGATCAGCATTGAAAAAGAGAGGCTTTACCTGCTTAAACCAAATTCGGTAGATATTTATTCCTACTAGTAAATCAGTGTGAAAGTGTGGAATGGCACGAATTGTTTATCTTCGCAACCCAAAATCAGGAAAATATACTGACACGGTATCTGTAATCGTGCAGCCCATTGTGGCGACCGCACAATAGTTACTCTGCCGGGAAGCATTCAAATTAAATTATTCATTTTAAGGAACAGGATTATATGCTTGAGAAATTAGAAGCGATCAAACAACGTTTTGACCAGGTTGGGGAAATGCTCACACAGGAGGATTGTATGGCTGATATGAAGCGCTATACCCAGCTGAACCGTGAATATAAGGAGTTGGGGAAAATTGTTGAGAAATACTTCGAATACAAAAATATTGTCGGCAATATTGAGACGAATAAAAAAATCTTAAATTCCGAAAAAGACGAAGAATTGAGGGAGATGGCAAAGATGGAACTGGAGGAGCTCACCCAAAAGCAAGGCCCCGTTGAAGAAGAAATTAAACTTATGCTGATCCCTGAAGATCCGCAGGATTCAAGAAATGCCATTGTTGAAATACGTTCAGGCACAGGAGGTGATGAGGCAAGTTTATTTGCAGGAGACCTTTTCCGGATGTATAGCCGCTATGTGGATACAAGGAAATGGAAAATGGAAGTGGTAGAAGCCAACCCGGGTGCGGCCGGGGGGTACAACAAAATTATTTTTGAAGTAATGGGTGATCATGCCTATGGTGTGCTCAAATATGAATCAGGTGTGCACCGGGTGCAGCGGGTTCCCGACACAGAAACACAAGGACGTGTGCATACCTCAGCCGCATCAGTGGTGGTACTTCCAGAGGCTGATGAGATTGATGTGGATATTAAAGAAAGCGATGTGCGTGTAGATACATTTTGTTCATCGGGACCAGGAGGGCAATCGGTGAATACCACCTATTCGGCTGTGCGTTTAACACATGTTCCGACCGGGCTCGTTGCCCAGTGCCAGGATGAAAAGTCACAGATAAAAAACAAAGTTCAGGCGATGAAAGTATTGCGTGCACGACTGTATGAAGTGGAATACCAGAAATACCTTGATGAGGTTACCAAAAGGCGGAAAACGATGGTGTCAACCGGTGACCGCTCGGCAAAAATCCGTACCTACAATTACCCTCAGGGACGTGTGACCGATCACCGCATTGGTTTTACGAAATATAACCTGCCCGAAGTGATGGGGGGAGATATCCAGGATTTTATTGACAATTTACAGGTTGCCGAAAATGCAGAGAAGCTTAAAGAAGGTGTGATGGCTTAACACACAGTTAAAAATGAAAGGACATCATATTCAAACCTCACGCACGGCAAGATTTTTCACGCTTGGGGAATTAAATGATTCAACGGAAAAAGTCTGGGTCGTTTTGCACGGATATGCGCAATTGGCAAAAGATTTTATTCAGCAATTCGAAGTTTTAAATGACGGAAAAAATTTCATTATCGCACCGGAAGGACTGAACCGTTTTTATGCAAAAGGTTTTGCCGGAAAACCTGCTGCCAACTGGATGACAAGTGAAGACCGCGAAAATGAAATCAAAGATTATATCAGCTACCTTGATCATTTATATGCGCATCTCAATCTTTATCAAACAAAGGCAAAAATAATAGTGCTTGGATTTTCCCAGGGTGTGGCCACCGCTTCACGATGGATTCACGCTACGCAACATCACATTAATCATTTTGTAATTTACGCAGGGGAAATGGGAAGAGAACTGCTTTCACCATTTTCAGAAAAAATTAAATCGTTACAACTTACCTATGTAACCGGGAAAGAGGATCCGCTCATCACGCGGGAACATCATTTGCAGGTTTATGACATCATGAAAAACATGAATGCACGTATCATTGAGTTTAAAGGAGGACATGAAGTGCTTCCGGAAGTGGTGAAAGAAATTAACACGAAACTTAATGAAACTGGTAATAAAAACTCAGCGCGATAAGCGAGAATACGATTAACTCTTTAAGAATTGTACGTTTTTCACTGATGAAAAAATAAGCCACAATGATGCTCATTGGAACGCTAAGGTAACAGATGGCATAAATAAAATTAGTGTTCTCAATAAACAAACTAAAAATTCCGAAAAGCAGCATCAATCCTACACTTTGAATAATCCTGCGCGTCTTCACTTTATTACGGAAAAAATTCTGTTGTAGCTCAAATCCGGAAACCAGGAGAAGAGGAAATAAAATGATCCAGGGAATAAATTGCGTGAAAGAAGTATTGAATGTTTTGAGCAATTGTTTTTCAAAACTTTGCCTCACATAAAATACCAGCTCATTAAAATTATCATTCAGGTAAAAGACAATCACCGTGAAGTACAGGGGCACCAAAATCCCGATAAGCGAGATGAGAAGGTACCTGACGTTGAATGAAGTGAAAATAACCACGCTGATCAGGATGAACGGGAGAAAAACAGAGAGATCATAATTAAACAAAATACCAATCCCGAGATACATCCCTGTATCGAATACCAGCAGCAAAGGGTTGGAAGATTCATACAAAAAACACAATCGCTGGAAAAGCAAAAGCACAAAAGTGTTTGAAATAAGCTGAGGGGTGAGCTCCGCCTGCTGCGGATAAAAACTATTGAGCAATACAAAAAACAATCCCGGCAGAAAAGTATCTTTATATAAAATACTATGCTGGGAAACAATATAGTTGAGCAAAAAAGCCTGCAAAAAAACAATAACAGCGCTGGCTACTTCACCCCATAAAATATGATTATTGAGTGTTTGGAGGTAATGAAAAAAAATTCTCGAAAGCGGCGCGGTCTGGATATAATCATAACCGCGCTGGTGAATAATGGAAGGCAACTTGAGCAGGAAGCAAAGTATCAGGAGCAGAATGCCCGGTAGGAGTGAATTTTCGCGGAATATACGTAGCAATTGATGTCAGTTAAAAAGTTAAACGCATCACTGAAAAACGCTTATCCTTAAGCGTGCAAATTAATGATGAATTTGCAGAAACCTGTTTGGATTCTCCCGGCATAAGCTGAACATAATAACTCAGTGTTTTCACCAACACTTTTGTGTCAATCACCCCTTTATTGCTAATGGTGGTAATCATCACATCTCCTTCATTGTTCGCATCACTGTTATATACGAGGCCAATTTTATCATTGCCGGTGATGGTGACGAAAGATGAATAATATCCGGCATCACTCATTGAAGACTGTGTTTTTTTAACGTAATCTTTAAATTGGGTGGTGCCATTGGCATTTTTTGAGATCACGAGGATTTCATCAAAATTGTAAACCACGCGGTAACTCGTTTGAAGAAACCCGTTTACATAAAAAGTGTAAGCCTGCTTTGTCTCGTAATATTTTTCGGCAAGGGTAAGACATCCTCCATCGCTGCGTGTAATTATCTTTCGTACGTACAAATCGGTTAGCACCGGCGAACTTTCGTTCTGCATACTTCCTGCAACTTTTGCAACATAACTTTTTGTGAAATCCTCATAACTTGTTGCCTGAACCAATGTTGTTACTGCATCTATTTTATAAAAAAAATCGCCCGCAGCATGATTATCCTGCTTATAGGAATAAAATCCTGTTACATTTACAGATTTGTTAAAATTATTGACTGCCAGTCCCAGGTCATTGATGAAGACGGAATCTCTGCCAATTTCATATTGAACGATTTTATCCGGCACATGATAATAAGCAAACAGGTTAAAAGTGCGCGGATCAGTTGACCGGTTCTTTTTCAGGGATTTCGGGAAATCCACAATGCTGAAAACATCCCCTTCATTATTACAATCCATTGAAGAAAAAAACACATCTTCCACATTGTATTCCACTGTTATTTCCTTTTGATAGCTTGTGACCAACTGGTCGTTAAAGCCCTGGAACAGGATAGTAGAATTTGTTTTATCGCCAGATGAGCGTATATACATTAATGCAAATTTTGTTTTATCCCCGGAAGTTTTGATATAAAAATTACTGTTATCCTTAAACAACTGGGATTCCACCGCACAAATAGGTATAGGGCTGCCAACAGGTTTAAAATAAAGGTCGAGACGGATACAATTTAATTCCACTTTCCCTGAACCATAATTTTTTCCACTATAAAAAAACAGGATATTATTTTCAAGCAATACCAGTTTTTCAAGAATATTATTTGAAGGGATCGGCAATTCGTAACTTAGCTCAAGCGCAAGGTTCGACTTGTATTTTTCCAGGATAATATCCCTGCGAAAATCATTGTTCCTGCAACGCACAAGATAAGCGCCACTGCTGTTCTCTCCCAATACCTGTGAGTACCCGGTTTTTGTTTTCACCTTGGTTTGGTTACTCCATTCCACGGTTTGAGCCGATAGCATGAATGGCACTACCAATAAAAATACCAATGAAAATGTAAATGAAAAATGTTTAAACATTATTTTGCACGCAAATACGATATGTCAAATTAAATCAATTTGACAAACTTTATGATTAATTAGCAAATGAAAAAATTGAAAAGCGAACAATGAGTAAAATGGCAGATACGCGAAAAAAGCAGGAACGTGCTGTGCTGGTGGGCGTTGTTACACAACATCAAAAAGTTGAACAGGCTGAAGAATATCTGGATGAACTTTCTTTTTTGGCGCTTACTGCCGGGGCAAAAGTGATGAAACGCTTTATGCAAAGGTTATCTTATCCCAACCCAAGGACGTACATTGGCGAAGGAAAGCTGGTTGAAATTTCGGAATACGTGAGAGATAATGAAATGGATATGGTCATCTTTGATGATGAACTTTCCCCATCGCAAATCAGGAATCTTGAGCAACATATTAAATGTAAAATTCTCGACAGGAGCAATTTGATCCTTGATGTGTTCGCAACCCGCGCGCGTACAGCCCAGGCAAAATACCAGGTAGAGCTTGCCCAGGCGCAATATATGTTGCCACGCTTAACACGCATGTGGACGCATCTTTCAAAACACCAGGGTGGAATTGGAATGAAAGGTCCCGGTGAATCGGAAATTGAAACCGACAGGCGGATACTAAGAGTGAAGATCGGCAAACTAAAAGAACGTCTTAGCCTGATAGACAAACAAAACACCACCCGCAGGAGCAAACGCGATGATAAAGTGCGTATTACTTTGGTTGGATATACCAATGTTGGAAAATCAACCATTTTAAATTTACTGGCAAAAACGGATGTGCTGGCGGAAAATAAATTGTTTGCCACTTTGGATTCAACAGTAAGAAAAGTAGTATTTGAAAATGTTCCGTTTTTGTTAACGGATACTGTTGGCTTTATCCGTAAACTTCCACATCAGCTGATTGAATGTTTTAAGTCAACACTTGATGAGATCCGGGAAGCAGATATTTTACTTCACGTGGTGGATGTGTCGCATCCGGGTTTCGAAGAACAGATACAAGTGGTCAATCATACTTTGGCGGAGATAGGCGCCAGCGATAAACCGGTATTATTGATTTTTAACAAAATAGATGAATTAAAAGAGCCGCATAATCCTGATCCTTTCGCTGCGGAAGAGGAAGCCCCCTATATTGACCGTTTAAAAAATACCTGGATGGCCAAAGAAAATGCTCCTGTTATTTTTATTTCCGCCTCAAAAAAAATAAATATCGACAGGCTGAGAAAAACCTTGGTAAACATGGTTTTAGCAGCAAAAGCCTCAAAATAGGATATGATGCAGATTTTTATATTTTTGCAACCCTTAAATAGTATTACAAAACAGATATGAAAAGAATAAGTATTTTGCTTTTAACAATCAGCATTTTGAGTTTGAACGCCTCCGCGCAATCCAAAAAGCCTGTTAAAAAAACATTGCCGGTTGCTAAAAATCAGCCGGAGGTTGTTGCAACTACCAAACCAGCCTGGGTATTTACCTACGGGAGTGATACCGTTTTTAAACCCGAGTTTGAACGGTTGTTATCAAAAAATAAAAACAGTAAAGAAATTCCGGATGAAAAATCAGTTCGTGAATACCTGGATCTTTATGAAAATTTTAAGATGAAAGTAAAGGAGGCAAAACTGAAACACCTTGATACAGCCTCAACATTTATCACGGAACTTTCAGGGTACAGGAGCCAGCTTGCCAAACCATACCTCACGGATAAAAAGGTGACGGAACACCTGATTTCAGAAGCTTATGAGCGCATGAAATGGGAAATTAACGCAAGCCATATTTTAATCAATTGTGCCGAAAATGCCAACCCGAAAGATTCTCTTATTGCCTATAACAAAATTATGGATCTGAGAAAGCGTTATTTAAAAGGAGAACGTTTCGACTCACTGGCAATAAAATATTCTGAAGATCCCTCGGCTGTTAAGAATTCGGGTTTACTCGGATGGTTCACATCCTTTCATATGATATACCCTTTTGAAACTGAGGCTTACAATACTCCTAAAGGTGAAGTATCCATGCCTTTTCGTACACGTTTTGGGTATCATTTATTGAAAGTGAATGATAAACGTCCCGCCCGCGGGGAAGTGCAGATTGCACATATCATGCAGCGCACGGGGCCGAGCGCAAGCGAAGAAACAATAAAGGAAGCGAAACTTAAAATTGATTCAGCTTATGACCAGTTGATGAAAGGAGCTTCATTCGAAACTGTTGTCGCGCATTTTTCGCAGGATGACGGAAGTAAAGCCAATAAAGGAGTGATCAATTGGTTTGGTAGTTTCAGTAATTTCCCCGATGATTTTAAAGACGTGTGTTTTTCCCTCAATAAAGGCGAAATTTCAAAACCCTTCCAGACCCAATACGGTTTTCATATTGTAAAAATTATTGATAAAAGGCCTTTACAGGATTTGAAAGACGTGGAAGAAGGAATTAAAACTAAAATTGCCAGGGACAGTCGTGCCGAAAGCAGTAAATTAGTGGTGGCACAGCGAATCAAAAAAGAAAATAATTACAAAGAATACCCCGCCAACGTTAAGGAATTTACCGCAAAACTCGATACCAGTTTTGTTAAAGGCACATGGACTTATAATGAAAATAATATTGACAATAAACCTGTACTTTCTTTTAATGATAAGGTTTATACAGAAAAAGATCTCGCAAAGTTCATCCAGGTAAACCAGGAGTCGCAGCCAAACGGATCAATCCCTGTGATTATGAATGGCCTCTTCAGGAAATTCACTGATGAAAAAGCGCTGGAATATGAAGAAAGCATGCTTGAAAACAAGTATGAAGATTTCAGAAACCTGATGCAGGAATATCATGATGGCATTTTATTATTTGATCTCACTGATAAGATGGTATGGAGTAAAGCTGTTACAGACACGGCAGGATTGGAAAAATTTCACGAAGCCAATCAAATGAAATACATGTGGAAGGAAAGAATTAAGGTATACACTTACAGTTGTCTGAATGATAAAGCTAAAAAGGAAGCTATGAAAATGGCTCAAAAGGGCAAGTCCGTTGATGAAGTAAAAGCTGCACTGAATAAAAAGATCGCGGGAACTGTTGTGGTTACAGAGCAGAAAACGGAAAAAGGAGAAAATCCAGCTATGGATAAGTTGTGGGATAAAAAGGGTGTTGTTGACATTCCCGTTGAAAATAATACTTTCAAATTTTATGTGGTGGAAGGAATAATTCCTCCCGAACCAAAAACCCTAAAAGAAGCCCGGGGACTTGTAACTTCAGATTATCAGAATTATCTTGAAAAGGAATGGATAAAATCACTGCATGAAAAATATCCGGTGACCGTGAATGAAGAAACTGTGAAATCATTGTTCAAATAGTTTTGAACAATTTCCTAATTTAAAAAATGCTTCCGGTTAACGGGGCATTTTTTGTTATGAAATATTCATCCTGGTTTCTGGGATTATTGCGAGCCTCATTAAATAGCCCTTAAATGCAAAAGATACAGGATTATGTAAAATTCGTTTGTTTGCAATATTTTTTGGTGACCATATCACGTTTGTATGAACTTTATTTTGTTTGGAAATCACATGCTGTCGGACATCTTTTTCGTTCTGAGATTTTTGGCCTGATCAATGATATTTTTCTTTCCAATATTTTTCTGCTGTGTCTTTTTCCTTTATATTTTGTGTTTAGCTTACTGTCAAAGAAAGTTGCAAATGCTTTAGCAGTTACAGCTATTATTCTTGCTTTTGTGCTGAAAATCCTCATTCTTCAATATTTTATTTTTGAACTCAGACCACTTGACATATTTTTATTTCAGCATACGATAAAAGAAGTTTTATTTACCATCAGAACTGCTGAGATCAGCTATATCAACATTTTTACTTTTTTTATTTTCTCGGCAATTGCAGCAATTACCATATTAAAGCTCTTTGGTATGATCAGCTTCCCGGTAAAACTCATTTATGTGTTCATAGTGAGTGCTTTACTTTCAACACCCTTATATTTTTTAGCCAACAATAAACTGGAAGGACATGTAAACAATGATCTTTATATCAACAAAGCGTTTTATTTTTATAAAGCGTGTACGAATCATTTTGTATTACATAAGCTGGAGATGGAAGAAGATGAACCTCTGGGCGGGATTTCAAAAAAATACCGGCAATTATTTAATGATAAAGCATACCTGGATGATGAATATCCGTTTATGCACAAAACAAATGAGGCTGATGTTTTGGGAGGTTTTTTTAATCAGTCACCTGTTCCTCCTAACATTGTCGTACTCATTGTTGAAGGGCTGGCTGATGATTTTATTCATCCATATCATGGTTTAAATCTTATGCCTTTTATAGACAGTCTTTCAGGCAAGTCGTTGTACTGGGACAGGTTTCTCAGTTTAGGTGAGCGTTCTTATGCAGTTACTCCATCGCTTATTGCCTCATTGCCTTATGGCGACATCGGGTTTACCATTCTTGAAAAACAGCCTTATCATTTTTCTTTGGTGAATGTGCTGAAAGCGAACGGGTACTACACTTCATTTTATTACGGGCAGGGAGCCTGGTTCCATCACAAGGATATTTTCTATAATAGAAATTTCATTGACAGGATCATTGATAAAGACAAATTTTCTCCGGCGTATCCTAAGGTGATGACTAACAATAATGATTATTTCTGGGGCTATAATGATCAATATCTTTTCCGGCAATCAGAAGATGAAATTGAAAAGATCAATGAAAGAAAGCGTCTAGATATTTACTTCACGGGTACCATGCATAGCCCTTTTATCATTGAGAAAAAAAAATATTATGATGGCTTGCTCGATCATTATGCAAAGCTAACGGAGAATAAAAACAATGTAGAGTTTTATAACAAATACAGAAAGTACCTCACTTCAGTAATGTTTACCAACGATGCGCTCCGGGATTATTTTAAATGGTACAAAAAACGCAATGATTTCAACAATACGATTTTCATCATAACAGGAGATCATCCGATGACAGACATTCCGATAAGCAACAGCATTAAAAGATACCAGGTTCCGCTGATCATTTATTCTCCACTGCTAAAGTCACCTAAAAATTTTCACAGCGTGGGAAGCCATCTGGATGTGTATGAACCTTTACTTACATACCTGCATCACAATTATCACCTTTCGGTTCCTCCGGTAAATAGTGCAATAAGCTCCATACTTGATACGGGTGTAAATTTCACAAATGGACATCCTGTTGTTTTTATGAACAGCAATAGAAATATCATTGATCTTTACAGCAATGGGTATATGCTTTCTGATGGAAAAGATTTGCTGAAAGTGGATCCGGATTTTAAAGTGACAAAAGTGGATGATAAAGCAATGTTTGATCAATTATCAGCCCGGCTGGAAGCTTTTCGTGCAGCCAATTATTATGCCTGCCATAACGATAAACTTATTCCTGATTCAGCTTATTTCAGGTATATCGGATTACATGCCTGTTTCTTTACAGGCACTTCAAAAAAAATCCATATACAAAATGAATATCAGGATATTATTTCCCCGGTAAAAATGAAGAACGAAGGGTGCTATTTTGATATTTCAGGAAATGAAATTAAGGGATTAAATGATGAACTACTGGTTGTTTGCCAGCTTTCAAATGAAAAAGACAGCACATTGCTTTGGAGTTCGTATGGAGTTCCCGCTAAAAGGAAACCGTTCATGTATCATCTGAAACTACCGAAACAAGAGATTAAAGATAGTGAAATTTTGTTTAGGGCCTATTTTTTAAATACTAAAAAGGCAGAATATGAGGTTAAGTATAAGGCTGCTTTATACCAGAGGGGAAATTAACGATTATTCTTAAGTCATTTCAAGTATTATTGCGGTTAATTTATTATTGTTTTGAAAACCATTCTCAGGGTATTAATTTTTTTATTCTTCATTTCCTGTGGCCGGCATGCTTCATTGAATAATCAGAATGAGGCCCCCTTGGCAAAAGCGTACAATGAGTATCTGTACCCGGCCAATATCAAAGGCATGCTTTCTTCTACTTTCAGTGCGGCAGACAGCGAACGGGTTGTGAATTCCTTTGTGGATGCATGGATAAAAAACAAAGTACTTGCCCACAAAGCGGAATTGAATTTAACCAGTGAAGAAAAGGATGTTCAGAAAAGGCTGGATGAATACCGCAATTCATTACTCATTTATAAATACCAGATGAAACTTGTTTCCGAAAGGATCGACACCAATATTACAGAAACACAGTTGAGGGATTATTATGAAAAAAATAAAAACAATTTTGAGCTTAAGAAGAACCTCGTTCAGCTGACCTTTGTAAAAATTGATGAGACATCTGCAATGATCAGCCAGATAAAAAAAATGTACCGCTCCTCGCGCATTGCTGATAAGGAAAAACTTGCAGTATTATGCGGAAAATACGCCAACAACTTTTTTTTGGACGATGAGGTATGGCTTGATTTTAATGATATTTTAAAGGAGCTGCCTATAAAAAATTATGACCAGGAACAATTTTTACGCAATAATAAATTTCTTGAAATTAAAGAAGGCAACTATATTTACCTCATCAACATTAAGGCATACAGGATCAAGAACAGTCTTTCGTTAATAGAATTTGAGCGCGAAAATATCAGGTCTGTTTTACTAAACGAAAGAAAATTGAAGCTCCTGAAAGAAATGGAGCAGAATGTAATGAAAGAGGCAGGACTGAACAAAGAAATAGAAAAATACATCAAATGAAGAAGATCACTTTATTCATTATAAGTGCAATCATATTGGTTCCGGAATTATATGCGCAGCAGGGAAAACTCATTGATGAAATTGTGGGTGTGGTAGGTGAAAATATTATCCTGGAGAGCGAGGTACAAATGGAATTTGAGCAAATGAAAAAGGAATTCCCTGCAATCAGCGACAGTGTGAAATGTGATATTCTGAAGCAGCAACTGATCAGTAAACTGATGCTCACCAAAGCACAATTGGATAGTATTGAGTTGCCGGAAGGCCATGTGGATGCCGAACTTGAAAAACGCATACGCTATTTCGCCTCCCAACATCCCAATGGGGAAAAAGGACTTGAAGAGGTTTACGGGAAATCGATCGCTGAAATAAAAGCCAGCAACCGTGAAAAAATAAAAAGTTCCATGCTCATCCAGGAAATGCAGCAAAAAATTATGAAGGATGTTAAAGTCTCCCCGCTGGATGTAAAAAATTATTTTAACGAGATGGGGAAAGAGGATAGCCTGCCTTATTACAGCGCTGAACTGGAAATTGCGCAGATCATCATTCAGCCAAAAGTATCCATAGAGGCAAAGGAGATTGCGCTTCAAAAAATTACAGAATTGCGCGAAAGAATTATGAATGGTGAAAGTTTCAATACCCTTGCCCTTATTTATTCTGATGATAAAGGTTCTGCTGCCAAAGGCGGGGACCTTGGTTATTTTTCGCGCGGGGATATGGTTCCTGAATTTGAAGCAGCGGCATTTAAATTAAAACCCGACAGTATTTCAAAGATCGTGGAAACAAAATATGGTTATCATATTTTAAAACTCGTGGATCGTAAGGGGGATAATATCAATGTGCGCCATATCCTGATCAGGCCCCAGACTTTCCGGTCAGACCTGTTGCTTGCCAAAGAAAAGCTGGATAGCATCATCTGGCAGGTTAAAATTGATTCACTCACATTTGAAAATGCGGCAAAAAAATTCTCGGACGATTTGCCTACGAAAAGCAACGGGGGGTTTATTACTGAAGGACAGATCGGAACCACGAAAGTTCCGATTGATGAATTGCCTAAAGAATTATATTTCACCATCGAAAAGATGGAACCCGGACAAATTTCGGAGCCGGAACAAATCACCATGCAGGGACCCGACCAGGAAAAAGCATGGAGGGTGCTTTATCTTAAATCGGAATCAAAACCGCATGTATGTAATCTCAGGGATGATTACCAGAAGTTGCAGGCGATGGCATTTCAGAAAAAACAACAAAAGGCCATCCAGGATTGGGTTGAAAAATATAAGGGAAAGATTTATATAAGTGTTGCCCAATCGTATACAAATTGTCCAAACATCCAGGTTTTTTTAAAGAAATAACATGCAAATGACAGCATACAATTCAGACGTAGAAGCAGCCGATGCGTTGCATAAAAAATACAAAGAACTCAAGGAGGAAATCGGCAAAATAATTATCGGCCAGCATAAAGTCATTGATGCTGTATTGATGTCAATATTGGCCAACGGGCATACCCTTTTAATCGGAGTGCCCGGCCTTGCAAAAACATTGCTTGTACGCACCATTGCCGATGTGCTTGATCTGAAATTCAGCCGCATCCAATTCACTCCCGATCTGATGCCGGGGGATATTACCGGTTCGGAAATTTTAGATGAAAAACGTGAATTTAAATTTTTACGCGGCCCTCTTTTCGCAAACATTGTGTTGGCAGATGAGATCAACCGCACACCACCAAAAACACAAGCCGCATTGCTTGAAGCCATGCAGGAAAGGTCAATAACGGTTAACGGGAAAAATCATATCCTGGAGCAACCGTTTTTTGTTTTGGCAACCCAGAACCCGATTGAACAGGAAGGAACTTATCCTTTACCCGAAGCGCAGCTTGACCGCTTTATGTTTAATGCAATACTCGATTATCCGACCTATGAAGAAGAATTACAGGTGGTAAAAAATACCACCGGGGGTGAAGTGCCGGGGATAAGAAAAGTACTGCATGGAAGTGAGATTTTATATTTTCAAAACCTGGTACGCAAAGTTCCTGTTGCAGATAATGTACTGGAATATGCCGTGAAATTGGTAAGCAAAACCCGGCCGAATACTGCTCAGGCTACATCAAAGGTGAACGAATTTATTTCTTTTGGCGCGGGTCCCCGTGCCGGACAATTCCTGATACTCGGGGCCAAGTCTCATGCACTGATCAATGGAAGTTACTCCCCGGATATTGATGATGTGAAGGCCGTAGCAAAAGATGTGATGCGGCACCGGCTCATCAAAAATTATAAAGCTGAAGCAGAAGGAATAAGTATAGAAAACATTATTGAAGGCCTGTTATAACAGGCAGATCAAAAAACAAATAAGTTCTTTGCACAAAATGAACCGCAAACTTTCTCTTTTTATTTCTGTTCTTTTTCACCCGGTTTTTGTGAACCTGGTAAGTTTGCTTTTATTGTTTACACTGTTTCCGTTCCTGCACTTTGCATTTAGCAAGGGACTCAAAACGTTTTATATTCTTTTTATTTTTATCACTACCGGTTTGATCCCCGTTGCTATTGTCGGCCTGCTCAAATTAACCGAAAAAGTATCTTCTTTTTTAATGGATATCAGAGAAGAGCGGACAATACCTTATATCGTTACTGCCTGTATTTACCTGTTTGATTATTATTTCTGCATTTACCTCCATGGGCCGCAACTGCTTACTGCTTATTTGCTGGGGTCTTCCTGTATCGTAGCGGCAATACTGATCATCAATCTTTTTGATAAAATAAGCATTCATGCTGCATCCCTTGGCGCCCTGGCAGCGCTGGTCATCTCGGCAATGCCTGTGATGAGTTTTGAGGGAAGAATTTTGCTGTCAATCGTTCTTGTCTTTACAGGATTAACTGCAACGGCACGTTTGTTTCTAAATGCGCATGTTCCCCACCAGGTTTATAGTGGTTTTTTTTTAGGATTAGTGATCATGCTTTTCATTTTATAAAAACACCGGTGGATAAATTTATTTAGCCGTATATTGTTCATCATTTAACTGTTATTATGCTAAGTTACGAAACCATATTATTTGAAGTGAACAGCGGTATCGCCAGGCTCACCCTCAACCGTCCCGAAGTGTTCAATGCATTTAACGAACAGCAAAGCACTGATGTCACCGATGCGTTGAAAAAATGCGAAAAAGACAAAAGTATTCGTGTGCTGATTATAACCGGTGCAGGGAAAGCATTTTGTTCGGGGCAGGACCTGAAATCCATTGCCGGGGAAAAACGGTCATTAAGTGAATCACTTTATAAACGCTATAACCCTATGATACGGGCCATGCGGAATTTGCCGGTTCCCGTTATTTGTAAATTAAACGGGGTAGCAGCAGGGGCAGGTTGTTCGCTGGCGCTGGCTTGTGATTTTATTGTTGCATCTGACAATGCCTCACTCATTGAAGTGTTCATCAATGTCGGATTGGTGTTGGATTCCGGGTCCTCGTATTTTTTACCCAGGTTGATCGGTTCTGCACGTGCCTTTGAACTCGCGACAATGGGAACAAAAGTCACGGCGCAACAGGCCTATGATTGGGGCATGGTAAACAGAGTTGTGAAGGCAGAGGATCTTGATGCGGAAGTTGAAAAAGTGGCCGACTATTATGCCAAAGCTCCAACCAAAGCGGTGGCGCTCATCAAACAAATGCTTAACAAGTCCGCGAATTCTGACCTGGATACCACGCTTGAATATGAGGCGTATTGCCAGGAAATAGCAGGGAGAACCGATGATTACCAGGAAGGAGTGAGAGCATTCATTGAAAAAAGAAAGCCAGGCTTTGCAGGACAATAAGGTATCCCGAATTATTCATTGATTATATGAGGGCAAAAACGTAAATTAGCTCCCAAATACAACACCATATGAAGCTCGCATTTAAACATATCCTTCTTCCTTTTGATGGCTCGGAGCAATCAATTGTTGCATTACATTCGGCAATTTTCTTTACAAAGACATACGATGCACAGCTCACGATTCTTTACATTCAGGAAAGGATGTCTGAGAGTGAAATAAAAACCCTGATCAGTAATCATGCTGAAGGGGTTAATTATCATTATGTGTATAAACATGGGAAGCCTTTCAAAGGGATCATAGACGTGGCAAAAGAGACGAACGCTGATCTGATCATCATGGGAACTCATGGTATTTCAGGGTTTGAAGAATTTTGGATGGGTGGTAATACATATAAAGTGGTGAACCTTTCAAGATGTCCTGTACTTACTATGCGTGAGAAGGAAAACTTCAATAATTTTAAATCCATTGTGCTTCCAATTGATACTTCATTTGAATCACGCCAAAAAGTTCCGTTTGCGGTTGGCCTCGCTAAGCAGTTTGGTGCAACAATTCATATATTGGGACTTTCGGTTGATAATGACAAGGAATCAGATCACCAGGTAACTGGTTATACGAGACAAGTAAAGAACAGGCTTGAAGAAGAGGGTATAAATTACACTTATGAAAAAAAACTTGGTGGAAATATTACTAAAACAACCATCGATTATGCAACAAGTATCAATGCTGACCTGATCATTATTATGACAGAACAGGAAGCGCAGATCGGTTCCTTTTTCCTGGGGAAATTTGCACAGCAGATGGTAAATCATTCGCCAATTCCTGTGGTCAGTCTTTCTCCCCGTGAGGACCTGACCGTTACCGATGCGAGGATATAATTTTATATAAGGAATTTTCAAGACGATTGTTCACGGTAAAATCAGCGCAGGCATATTTTCCGGTTTGAAGGAACTTTCAGAATATAATGATGTTTAATTGAGTAAGATGAAAATAAAGCCAGGACCTTTTTTGGAGCCGATTATTTATCCGGAAGACCTCAGAAAGGTGGAGGAGGAAGATTTAGTAAAGGTATGCGCTGATCTCAGGCAATATATTATTGATACAGTATCAGTATATGGAGGGCACTTTGGTGCAAGCCTTGGTGTTGTTGAATTAACAGTTGCTCTTCATTATGTATTTAATACACCCTATGATCAGCTTGTATGGGATGTCGGGCACCAGGCTTATGGACATAAAATTCTCACCGGAAGAAGAGAACAGTTTTATTCGAACCGGATTTACAAGGGCATTTCCGGTTTTCCAAAACGGGGTGAAAGTGAATATGATACTTTTGGGGTGGGCCATTCATCCACATCAATTTCTGCGGCTTTGGGAATGGCTGTTGCATCAAGGTTAAAGGGAGAATTAACAAGGCAGCATATTGCTGTGATTGGCGATGGGGCAATGACAGCCGGTCTTGCATTTGAAGGATTGAATCATGCAGGGGTTGAAAACTCGAACCTGTTGGTTGTGCTCAACGATAATTGCATGTCTATTGATCCGAATGTGGGCGCACTGAAAGAATATTTAACGGACATCACGACTTCCCCAACATATAATAAATTTAAAGATGATGTTTGGAAAGCCCTTAATAAATTAAAAAAGGTCGGGCACGTTTCGCAGGACATTATCACTAAAATTCATGATACCATGAAATCAGGGTTGCTCAGGCAAAGCAATATGTTTGAGTCGCTGAAGTTTCGCTATTTCGGTCCCATTGACGGACATGATGTGAATCATCTCGTGAAAGTGATGAATGATTTGAAAAAAATTCCCGGGCCGAAATTATTGCATTGCATCACCTTAAAAGGAAAAGGATTTGCGCTTGCGGAAAAAGATCAGACCAAATGGCATTCACCAGGTTTGTTTGATAAGGTTACGGGAGAAATTTATAAAAAGGTTTCTGATAAGCCCCAGCCTCCGAAATACCAGGATGTGTTTGGAAACACCCTTGTTGAATTGGCCGAAAAAAATTCAAGGATTGTTGGAATTACCCCTGCGATGCCTTCAGGGTCTTCCATGAATATTATGATGAAAGCAATGCCGGACAGGGCTTTCGACGTGGGGATTGCCGAACAACACGCGGTAACTTTTTCAGCCGGGTTGGCAACCCAGGGAATGATTCCTTTCTGTAATATTTATTCTTCCTTTATGCAGCGAGCCTATGACCAGGTAGTGCATGATGTGGCCTTGCAAAAATTACATGTAGTGTTTTGCATGGACCGTGCGGGACTTGCCGGTGCCGATGGCGCTACGCATCACGGTATGCTGGATATTCCATTCATGCGATGTGTCCCTAACATGATAGTAAGTGCACCAATGAATGAAGAGGAACTGCGTAACCTGATGTATACCGCGTCGCTCGAAAAAAATGCAGGGCCTTTTTCCATACGTTACCCGCGTGGATCGGGGGTAATGTCACGGTGGAAAACCCCTTTGAGGGAAATTAAAATCGGGAAAGGAAGAAAATTACGCGATGGAGACGAGATAGCGCTAATAACGATTGGAACAATCGGAAATCTTGCAGCAGATGCGGCAAATAAATTAGCACTTGAAGGAATAAACGTGGCTCATTACGACTTGCGGTTTGTTAAGCCTATTGATGAAGAAATGATGCATGAGGTGTTTGGTAAATACAAAAAAATAATCACCGTTGAAGACGGAACCATCGTTGGCGGAATGGGAAGTGCCGTTCTTGAATTTATGGCCAGCCATCATTATGAATCAGAAATAAAAATAATGGGTATGCCCGACAGGATTGTTGAACATGGAGAGCAGCCCGAACTTTACACTGAATGCGGGTATGATACTCCGGCAATTATAAAAGCGGTGAAAGAGTTGATCAGTGAGAAGGTTTCAGTTTGATCGTCATATAGAAAAAAACTCCTGCATGAAAATACAGGAGTTAAAATGAATTAATATTATTAATCATTTATTCCGGTTTCTTGCCCATTCCCATTACCCAGGCCACCACCAGAGCTCCTATTGCGCACATGACTGTAAATACCGCAATATCAACAAAAGTAGCTTTTAGGTTAAGGATATTGGTTGTTCCAAATGAGGTTAAATCTCTGCTTGTTGCCATTAAAGCGCCAATGATTGCACCGGCTTTTAATGCCACCATTGGAGAAGGCATTTTTGCCCACATGGCAAAGATCACGGCGAAGAGAAAACCCAAAGCCATGCTTCCAAGAACAAGTGCCCACATTTCCATTGGCATTTTATCTACATTGCTTGCACCTCCTCCATTGTTGTGCATGAAATCCATCACAAGCATCCCATAAAGTAACCATCCAAGCATAAAGAAAGCAATGCCTCCGGCAATTCCTCCCAATAAAATTTTGTTGTTTTGCATAAGAGTTTTTTTAGGGTGAGAAATAAATAAGTAATGAATCAAATTTACCCGAACATTTGATTGCAGGCGAATAAACATATCAACCTGAAATACTTCGGTAAATTGTGAGTCACAATTACTTATAAACATATATGTAACCGGGAAATAAAAATAAAAAACCCGGAAACAGGTCCCCGGGTTTTGAAAACGGAATAAAAAATTTAGGCCTGCTCCTCTTCTTCGCTGTCTTCAACTTCAGGCTCAATCCCTTCCATTAGGTTTCTTATTTCCTGCAATTCTTCTTTATTGTATTTGTTCTGGTAATCACTTAGCAGATCAATAAAATATTCAAGGTTAGCTTTTCCATCCCCGTCTTCCAGGAAAAGAAAAGTATAATCACCATTTTCTTCAATGTTCTCATAAGCCATGCGGATCATTTTTACGTACCCGGGCTCATTGAGATTGGTTTTAAAATATTCGCGAAGTTCTTTCAGTTGCGCTATAACTTTTTCTCCTGCACCTTCTTTGGCTAATGTTTTTTTGATCGCGTCAATGTGTTTATTCATATTGTTTGTTTTGTGCTGCGAAAGTACTCATTTTTGGAAATCAAAAAAATATAAGATATGAAGCCAGTTTTTACCATCGTGTTGCTCATCGTTTCAAATCTCTTTATGACGTTTGCCTGGTATGGGCATTTGCAGTTTCAAAAAATAGAATGGTTGAAGAGTACCGGCCTTATCGGGGTTATTTTGATCAGTTGGTTCATTGCCCTGTTCGAATATGCATTCCAGGTGCCGGCAAACAGGATAGGTTATCTCGGCAATGGTGGTTCGTTTGACCTATTTGAACTGAAGACCATCCAGGAAGTAATTTCACTCACGGTTTTCGTGGTTGTAAATATTTATATTTTTAAAGACGGGGAATTGCAATGGAACCATGTATTAGGTTTCGCATTAATTGTACTCGCAGTGTTTGTGATCTTTAAGAAATGGTAGAAACAAGTTATTTAAACCACCTGCCGGCAATGCGCAGCGTATAGTTTAAAAAATCATGCAGGCCTCTGTCATAAACTGCATTTCCCAAAGAATTTCCATTTTCATCCAGCACTTCTTTGGTATAGTGTGATTCAAAAATTTTTGAAGATACAAAAGAATCCAGGTCGAGGTAACTGATAATTTTATTTAAGATTGTGGTAAGATGAAGTGCCGGAGTCTTGCCGCCCTTGCCCGTTGAAACGCCAACCAGTGCAAATACTTTTTCATTAAAAATATGTTTAAAACTTTCATCTCCTAAACGGTGAAGCATGTTTAAAATTTCAGGGGTTGTGCTATAATTATATTCAGGCGAAATGAGAAAAATAACCCGGGCATCATGCATCGAATCAGCTAAATTCTTTTGAAAGGAAGTGAGCGCATCCATTTTTACATCTCCCTGTGTGAGCAATGGAATATCATATTGCTGAAAATCGATCAGTGTAACCTGGTGATCCTTTTTTAACAGGCGTTGCAATGCCTTACCTGTCCTGATGGTATTGTTATTTATTCTTGCCGATCCCGAGATTATACAAATATTCATGGTTATATTTCTTAATTAAACAGGACATATCATGATAGGTTCCCTATAGAAGATATTTATTTACATACCGGTAAATATTAAAACTTTCATTCTTCGATATTTCTTTCAGATCTGTTTCAATTTGCGAAAATGAAATATCTTTTGTACGAAGGTTTTGGATCAGTACCATAGCCTTTTCTGCAAGCAGGTGAATTTTTTTATCACTGTTATGCGAAGCCCGGATATGTTTTTCAATAGCACTGATCAATTCTTCAATTCCTTCGTTTTTTGTAGCCACGGTTTTCACAACAGGCGCTTCCCACCCTTCCCGGATATTGGTATGCGCCAGCATCATTAAATTTTTATAAAAAATATCCGACCCATCCCGGTCAGTTTTATTTACCACGTATATATCAGCAATTTCCATCACACCACTTTTCAGGGTTTGAATTTCATCCCCTGCTTCGGGTACAAGTACCAAAACGGTGGTGTCTGCCAGGGCTGCAATTTCCACCTCGCTCTGGCCCACACCCACGGTTTCGATAATAATATGATCGAAACCCGCAGCGCGGATCACATCGGCCACTTCAAAAATTTTAGGGGCAAGCCCGCCCAAACTTCCCCGGGTTGCCATGCTCCTGATAAAGACATCCGGATGAACGAAATGTTCGCTCATACGAAGCCTGTCGCCCATAATGGCACCATGGTTAAACGGTGAACTTGGGTCAACTGCAATGATGGCGAGTTTTTTATTTTGGGAAATGAGGTGTTTGGTAATGGCATTGATGAGCGTGCTTTTTCCCGCTCCCGGAGGACCCGTAATGCCTGTTAACGGAATATGCCTGCGGAACGAAAGTTGTTGTAACAGTTCATCATATCCGGCAGTTTCATTTTCAACCATTGAAATGCATTGTGCCAAAACGCGTTTATCTCCCTGCTGTAATCTTTGGATTCTTTCGTTCATTTTATTTCCGGTAGGGATTGCATGCAACGTCTCCCACAAAGGATATTTTAACAGGCAATTTTGTTCACACGATTCTGATGCCTTCCCCCTTCAAAATCTGCCGACAAAAATTTGTTCACGATCTTTTTTGCAAGATCAAGATCAATGAAGCGTGAGGGCAGGCATAATATATTCGCATTATTATGCCGGCGTGCCAGTGCTCCTAAATCTTCTGTCCAGCACAATGCCGCGCGAATTCCCTGGTGCTTATTTGCGGTAATGGCCACACCATTTCCGCTTCCGCAAATCAGGATGCCAAATTGTGCTATTCCATTTTCAACGGAGGATGCAACGGGATGTGCAAAATCCGGGTAATCTACTGACGCATCAGAAACCGGTCCGTAGTCTTTCACTTCATGACCTTCAACAGAAAGCATTTTTTTAATTTCCTCTTTGTAGGCGAATCCCGCGTGATCGCCACCTATGGATATTTTCATATGTTATTTTTAGTCACCTGTGATTTACTGATTAAGCTAAAATCCATCCATGAATTTAATTACTACATTTTATTTTTCTCCACACTTTTTGCCACAAAAATACTTAGTTCATATAAACTGTAAAGAGGAATAAACATCATGATCTGGCTTGCAACATCTGGCGAAGGAGTGAGTACACCGGCAAGAAGAAGAATAATGATGATGGCATATTTCCTGTTCTTACGCATCCACCTGCTTCCGATGATCCCGATCTTGGCAAGAAAATACACCAGCATGGGCAATTCGAAAACAAGTCCTGTTGCAAGGGTAAGAGTTGAAATAAAGGAGATGTATGATTCAATATTTACTTCATTGCTCACCGCATCACTCACGCGGTATGAACCCAAAAAATTAATGGATAATGGTGAAAGCAGAAAGTATCCGAATAATACCCCGATAAAAAAAAGAATGGAAACAAAAAATACAATTCCTTTGGCATATTTTTTTTCTCGTGTATTGAGTGCGGGTTTGATGAAACGCCATATTTCCCAGATAAGATAAGGGAATGCAAGAACAACCCCGGCAATAAATGAAACAAAAATATGTTGTGAAAATTGCCCGGACATGGTGATGTTTTTTAAGGTAAATCCCATTTCCCTGATGCAATATTCATCATTTCCTGCAATCAACAGGGACAGTTTGCAAAACATACGGTATGTCCAGAAATCGAGATGGGTGGGGCCGAAAATGATTACATCAAACAGGATATGCTTGTTTACAAAAGCAGTAACTCCAAAAATTAAAATCGCCAGGGCAGATCGGAAAAGATGCCCGCGGAGGGCATCAATATGATCGAAGAAACTCATTTCTTTTTCTTCGGGTAGGTCACTGTTTTCCTGGTCTAATGCCATTGTTTAGTTTTTGTTTCGCAATTAAAAACGCGCAATTAATGATGATTGTTCTTTTAGTTTAACAATTTCTCCAAAGAAGTTTCATACGAATTTTTGTAATCGGCAATATTACCAAAATCTAAATCATTCACTTTTAAATTTCCTTTGGTGACTACACCGGGCTTTTCAAATTTTACGTTGAGTTTGTTCAACAATTCTTCTACTGCAGTACTTTTTGCTTCTTTAACAGAAACAATGACTCTGCCCTGTGCTTCGCCGAATAAAAATGCATCATTACGCATTTCCGGAGCTTGCGGTTTATGAATAGAAAATCCCAAATTGCCAGGCATTGAGCTTTCAAGCAATGAAATAAATAAACCTCCTTCACTGATATCATGGGCCGACTCAACCAGATTAATTTTGATGAGTTCCGTTACTGCATGCTGCATTTTATACTCTTCATCCAGGTTAAAATAAGGAGCAGGAGAAAGCTGAATTTTATGTTGGGACACCAGGTACTGGGAAGATGAAATATCATTTTTATTCTCACCAATTACATAGATCATATCACCTTCATTTTTAAAATCGAGTGTCATATGTTTCCTGTTATCCTTGATTAACCCAACCATGCCAATGCTTGGCGTAGGAAACACTGCATTTTCGTCACTGCTCTGATTGTAAAAACTTACATTTCCGCCGGTAACAGGTGTATCAAATTTCTTGCAGGCTTCACTCATTCCCTTAATGGCAAAAACAAACTGGTAATACACTTCAGGATTATAAGGATTGCCAAAATTCAGGCAGTTGGTAATTGCAGCAGGGTCCCCGCCCGAGCAAACAATATTTCTTGCTGCTTCACTCACTGCAATCATTGCCCCAACAAAAGGGTCGGCATGAACGTAACGTGAATTGCAATCTACGGTAATGACAATGGATTTGTCCGTTCCCTTCACTTTCACAACTGCTGCGTCACTTGGCGCATTGGTACTTTGATTGACTGTCCCCACCATCGAATCGTATTGATTGTACACCCATCTGCGTGAGCAAATATTTGGATGAGCAGCAAGTTCTTTAGCCACAGATTGAATAGATTTCGCAGGTGATTTTTCATCAAAAGTTAAATCAGGAATTTTATTAACATCAAATTTTTTTATCTCTTCAAAATATTTTGGTTCTTTATATTCACGATGGTAAACCGGGGCTCCGCCGCCAAGCACCAAACTTTCTCCGGGAATATCAGCTACGAGTTCATTGTTCATATAATATTGAACGCGTTTTGTATCAGTTACTTCACCTATGATTTCATAAGTAAGGTCCCATTTTTCAAAAATTTTCTCAACCTCTTTTTCTTTTCCTTTATGTACGATCACCAACATGCGTTCCTGGGACTCACTTAATAAAATTTCCCAGTCTTTCATATCTTTCTGGCGCATCGGAACTTTATCAAGCCACACCTTCATCCCCGTTCCGCTTTTTGCGCTCATCTCGCTTGTGGAGCATGTGATGCCTGCTGCACCCATATCCTGCATGCCCACCACTGCACCTGTGTCAAGTAATTCCAATGAAGCTTCCAGGATTAATTTTTCCCAAAAAGGATCTCCAACCTGCACTGAAGGAAGATCCTTTGCAGAATCCTCAGTAATATCTTTTGATGCGAAGGCTGCACCATGAATTCCATCTTTCCCGGTTGCTGATCCAAAAATATACACAGGGTTTCCAATGCCTTCCGCAATGGCAGAAACCGTTTTCCCGACTTTTGCAATACCAACACTCATGGCGTTTACAAGCGGGTTGATCTGGTAACAGTCATCAAAATATACTTCACCACCAACGGTTGGAATGCCGAATGCATTTCCGTAATTGCCAATACCTTTCACCACCCCTCTGACCAACCATTTTGTCCTTTCATTTTCAATGTTTCCGAATCGCAGTGAGTTTAGTTGTGCAATCGGCCTGGCACCCATGGAAAAAATATCCCGGTTAATGCCGCCTACTCCTGTGGCAGCACCCTGGTAAGGCTCGAGTGCGCTCGGATGGTTATGGCTTTCAATTTTAAAACAGCAGGCCAGTCCATCACCAATATCAATGAGCCCGGCATTTTCTTCACCTGCTTTTGCCAGCATTTTTTCTCCTTCTTTCGGCAGTGTTTTCAACCATGCTATCGAATTTTTATAGGAACAGTGTTCGCTCCACATCACCGAATAAATGCTCAGTTCCGTAAAATTCGGAGTGCGGCCAAGGATTTCTTTTATCTTTTCAAACTCTTCGGGTAAAAGTCCAAGCTGCTTTGCCTGTCCCAGCGTTGCCGGTTGTTTTGTGCTTACTTGTTCACTCACGGTTCGTGTTTTTTAAGAGTGCAAATTTGCTTATTATTTATAACTTAACATAGAAGATAAATTGAAAGAATAATTTTACCGTTTTAAAAACAAATTTATAGGTGTCCTTGTTAAAAAAAATTTTGTATATGATTTCTTAATCCTTCTTTTTTTTAAGCATAATTTGAATTATTCTTACATTTAAAAAACATTTCAAATGATCAGATTTTCCGCAATAGTATTTTCGCTTTTATTTTCTCTGGCCTTATTCGCTCAAACATCTTTGCCTGCATTTTGGGATTTTTCCAATCCGGGTATTTCAGCTCCTCCGTTAGGATGGACGCTCAATCAGGGCACCAACGGAAGTCTCACCTACACGGGATCACAAAATTCAGTTGGAGGAGATGGTATTGCATGCAGATTGGATGCGACCGGAGAATATGTGCAGATATGGTTTGCCGATAAACCCGGCCAGTTAAGTTATTGGATGAGAGGAACGGCTATTTCCCCTAATCCTCCTTTTACAGGAACGTTTACTGTACAGGAGTCTGCTGATGGAAGTCTTTGGAATGCTGTAAGGACGTTTACCACAGCCTCGCCTGTTCCGGGATCAATGACGAGATTCGTTGATAATATAGCGCCTGTCTCAAGATATGTCAGGTTCTTTTACAGTGAAAAACAATCAGGAAGCAACGTTGCCCTGGACAGTGTTCTCCTCAAATCGGCACCCGTTGCACCTAACGCGGCCATTAATATCAAACAGGGAAACACGACCATAGTAAATAATTCAACATTTGTTATAGGGAAATCCGCCTCAACTCTTTTTACAATTGAAAATAAGGGAACCTTAAATACATTGAGTATTCTTTCCAGCACAGTGGGATCCGAAGCTTGGAATTCACGTGACTTGAAGTCGCGGC
>JADMIO011460586.1_pt1 | contig 98929 bp, 84 predicted proteins | sample 8958161 | NCBI WGS metagenome assembly JADMIO01 (sample SAMN16585339, study PRJNA669376) | soil metagenome | isolation source: Crop rotation soil | place: USA: Cullars Rotation, Alabama | collected 2011
GCGACAACTTGTCCACGTGGAATTCTAAGCTTAGGATCCCAATGTGCTGGAAAGTCCCCATTTTCATCGAAGTAAATCACTTTTCCGTTCGCGACAATTGGAGAAGAAAACCCGCCACCGATTTGGATTTTCCAAACAGATTTCAGTTCCGCAGGAAGTTTATTGGGAATTTTTTCGTCTGCGGAAACGTGATTGTTCCGAGTTGGGCCGAGCCATTGCGGCCAATCACCCGCAAAAGATACAAAGCAGGCTAAGAAGGAAATTAGGGCAGCGAGTTTCATCGCAAAACGTGATTCGTAATTGAGCAGGTTGGAGGCTGCCCAACGGGATTGATGGCGTATTTTCCTTGGGATGGACAATGAAGCGTGCTTTTCCTCAACTCGACATTGGGCGACAAATAACTTTCTAAATCGGCAACCCTTGGCATTGCGTTCGATGACATTTGATGTTCAAACGCCCATTGTAGCTTTGCTTCGTCGATGTGGCGCAGATTATTAAAGCAGATGGTTTGCGGTGAGATCCGATGACAGATGCGACTTGCACTTGCCACAATATAAATTCCCAAGAGTAAAAATCCGAAAACTGAATAGAAAATAATCCGGTATTTTGCTGCGGCTCGCATGCCAGAAGTTTACCACGTTCCATCAGCCAAAGCCGAAACTGCGTTCCGCGCCAAATCGGCGGCAGCAAGCGGGATGGCCTGGCGTTCCGCGCTGGTCAAATCGTTTCCGACACGAACAATAGTGCGGCCTCTGACCGATTGGTTGACGTTGGTTTTTCCAGTGAAGCGGTCGATGGCAACGATGCGAGCGGTGATCGTGAGATTGTAATCCTGGACAGTAACCACATCGTTCGGTTGAAATGAAATTCCGCTGCGATCATAGCTCGTGATGATTCCGTTCACAACGATGTCGCCGTCGCCGTGCGTCGCGAGTTTGTAGGTTCCGTCCTGCTGCAATCGTTTACGAACTTCCAAAGTGATCGGTTCGCTGAGGCGCGGTTCCAATGTCTGGTTTACAAATGGGATTATCTGGACGGATTTTTCGCCTGCGGCCAATCCGTTGGTTGGACCAAGCCGATAGCCTGCGCAACCAGAGAGCAAAAATAGCGGAAGCAGAATGAGCGCGCTGAATCGCATCTTAGTTTTGGCCAGTTTGCTTGTTGAGCGCATCGATTCGCTCGCGTGCGGCTGAGGCGAGCTGGGATTGCGGATCTTTAATCAAAACTTCGTTGTAATAAATCTTTGCGCCGTCCCATTTTTTATTTTTCTCGTAGAATTTTGCGGTCTGATAACTGCCGCGCGCCTGTTCGGTTTTGAGCGACGCAATCAATTGTTGCGCCTCGGGAACACGTGCGTCGTTGGGAAATAGGGCGATGAAATCTATGAAGGTCGCGATGGCCTGCGCAGCAACGCTTTGATCGTATTCAGCGGTCCTGGCTTGTTTGTTGTAGGCAAGGCCTGCTTTGTAAAGTGCGTCGGCCGCGACGTCTTTCCGGTCGTTGTAACGGTCAGCCGCGCGCTCGTAAGCTTTGACGGCCAGCCCGTAGTTGGATTGTTTTTCGCGAGCGGCGCCGATATCCATTTGTGCTTTGGGAGCGATATCGCTGTAAGGCCCGTTTTTGACGATCTTGGTGTACATGTCGGCGGTTTTTTCCATTGATGGGAAAAACGGGATGGTGCCAAAAAGTTTAAACCATTGGCCGGCAAGAAATCGCGACGCGATTTGATATTGGCGCAAAAGAATTTCCTGGTGGTTCTCGATCTTTGGATATTTTTCGAGCACTGCTTGATAAGCGGCAAAAGCTTTTTCATCCTTGCCCTCGGCTTCATAACAGCGACCAATCACAAATTGTGCTTGAGGCGCGTAGTCGGAGAGCGGCCAAACCTGGACGGTGCGGCGGGCTGCTTTCAAAGCGAGGCTGTGATTATTTTCATCCAGCGCGGCAAGGGCAACTTCGAGTTGGTCCTGGGCGCGATTGCGTTGCCAATTGCCGGTCATTTCACCCGCCTTTTCGTAATGCCAGCCTTCGCCCGGTCTAAAAATCAGCGGCGCAGGTGATCGGAATGGAAATGCGAGCAAACAGAGCAGGAGTAAAATGGCGCGGACAGACCAACGATTCATGTCAGTGACCGTAACGAAGCAAAATTCTCAAGTCAAGGCGAGCGACCCGATCCAAACCGCGTTTATCCTTTGTAAACAATGATGACGCCGTAGTCGGTCATGTTCTGGCGATTGTTCAAATCGAAATGGCTGTAGGTGATCGGCGTCACGCTGATGACGTTTTCCTCTTCGAGATTGCCGAGGAATCCAGAAACATGTTCGTCAAATTTGTCGTGGCCGACTTCCAGACATTCGGTGCGTTTGATTGTTCGGATGCGAACCTTCGTTTTGCCGTCCTTGGCCGGAATATCGAGTCGGCGGCTTTGTTTCTTGATCAACATTTCCGTCGGCGTACTGCGCACGGGGACCGCGAAATGTTTTATTTCTTTGGCGGCGGCTGAACTGGAAATCGGATTGAGCGTGCGAATATTTTGCGGCTCGGCCTCTGGAATCGTGATCGCCTGGCCACAGGTAGGACATTCGATCTCCGTGCCCGCGCCGGCGGGGTTGACCGCAAGTTCCTGGTCGCAGTGAATACATTTAAAGATGAGATCCATAATTCGCTTTCAGGTTGGGTTTGCAGTGATGATAAATTTATTTCTTATAAATTTCCAGAGAAAATCTCCATGCCGGATTATTGATATGCTTTCTCTAATTGTTTCACACGCGAATAGAGTGGCGAATCGCGTGTAACGCGCTTGCTTACTTTTGCGAAAACTTTTTTGGCTTCGCCTGGATTGTCATTGGCGACGAGAACGATGTAATCCAATTCAATGGAAGCCAGTCGCGGATCGGCGATGGTTTTTCCGTATTGATCCAGAAATTTGCGCAAACCGGACGCGCCCTGCTGTTGCGCAGTTGCGAGGTAGGGCTCGAGTTCTGGAACCATTCCCGGCAATTGAGAGCCGGCGAGCTGTTGCGCGACTTGGGCTTGTTTTTTTTCCTTCTCTTTTTCCTGCGCATCGAGCCAGAAAGTATAAACCTTCCACCCGCCCATCGCCGCGGCGATTATGATGACAATTGCAATCAGTGCTTTCATGTTTCTTGAACTCTTTCAATTCGCGCCCCGAGCCTCTTCAGCTTCGCGTCGATTTTTTCGTAACCACGATCCAAATGATACACGCGATTGACTTGCGTTGTTCCTTTCGCCGCAAGTCCGGCAATCACCAACGCCGCCGAAGCGCGCAAATCACTCGCCATCACTGGCGCGCCGCTCAAAGGTTTTCCGCCTTTGACAATGGCGCTGGGCCCTTCAATCGCGATGTCCGCGCCGAGCCGCGCCAATTCGCTCACGTGCATGAAGCGCGATTCAAAAATTCTTTCCGTGATGATGCTGATTCCCGGAGTCAACGCCATCAGCACCATCATTTGCGCCTGAACATCCGTGGGAAATCCCGAGTAAGGCAACGTCGTAATATCAACTGGCTTTAATTTCCCGGCTCGCTTCACTTTCAACGCTGCGCCGTTGCGTTCAATTTTTACTCCGGACTCACGCAACTTATCCAGGACAGCGTGAAGATGGTCTGCGCGCGCTCCGTGAATTGTCACCTCGCCGTTTGTCGCGGCGGCAGCGATGGCGAATGTCGCGGCTTCGATTCGATCAGGAATAACTTCGTGTTCCGCGCCGTGCAAATTTTTGACGCCAGTGATTGTGATCGTTGGACTGCCTGCGCCAATAATCTTTGCGCCCATCGCATTGAGAAAATTTGCTACATCCACTACTTCAGGTTCGCACGCGGCGCTTTCAATAATCGTGACGCCGTCCGCGAGCGCGGCGGCCATCATGATATTTGCAGTTCCCAAAACTGTCGGGCCAGCGCGACCACCAAGAAACAACTCGCCGCCTTTTAATTTTGGCGCGGTAGCGTGGACATAGCCGGCTTCAATTTTAATTTTTGCTCCGAGCGCTTGAAAGCCTTTCAAATGCAAATCGATCGGACGCGCTCCGATGATGCAGCCGCCGGGAAGTGAAACGGTCGCTTTGCGCAAACGTCCGAGCAGCGGACCCATGATGCAAATTGAGCCGCGCATTTTGCGGATCAAATCGTAATCGCCGACGGGTTTGATTTTTGCGGCGCGAACATTCAGCGTATCGCCATCCAGTTTAACTTCGGCGCCGAGCGAGGTTAATATCTGCGCCATGAATTTCACGTCGCTCAAATCGGGCACGCGGCGGATGACGCAGGGTTCGGATGTTAGAAGCGTGGCTGCCATGATTGGCAGCACGGCGTTTTTCGCGCCGCTGATTGTTACTTCGCCGTGCAACGGCACCCCGCCTTTTATCAATAAGCTGTCCATGAATAATCGTTTCTTGAAGCGACGAATCAATTTCGTCGCGCTATTAAAAATCTTAGTCGTTGAGTGTAGTCAGGCTCAATTGCTTCCACAATCCACTTTTGCTGTTCAAAAATTTCTCGAATTGATTCGGCCTGGCCTTCGCCAAATTCCAACATGAGATAACCGTCTGGCGCGAGCCAGTTGCGAGATTCTTTCGCGAGCAACCGATAAAATTCGAGTCCATCGGCGCCGCCATCGAGCGCCAATCGTGGATCGTGGTCGCGCACTTCCGGTTCGAGCGTCGAAATTTCCTCACTCGAGATGTAAGGCGGATTTGCAACGATCAAATCAAATTCTTTTTTCCCAGAAAACGCGGCGAATCCATTTCCTTGATGAAATTCAATTTGCTCGATGACTTGGTGTCGCGTTGCATTTTCACGAGCCACTTCAATTGCTTCAGAGGAAATATCCAGCGCGTGAATTTTTGCGGTCGGACATTTTTTCGCGAGCATCACCGCGAGACAACCACTGCCAGTCCCGAAATCCAGAGCGGTGGATTGCCCTTTTTCTTTTGCGCGCTGTTGCAAAAAACTCCACGCGCGCTCCGCCAAAATTTCCGTTTCAGGCCGAGGAATCAAAACGCTTTTGTTCACGAGAAATTCAAGGCCACAAAAATTGGCCGTTCCAATGATGTGCTGGAGCGGCTCGCGATTGGCCCGGCGTTTCACGAAATCGCGGAGTTTTTCCAGTTCGGTTTCGGTGAGGACGCGCTCGAAATTCAAATACAATTTCATGCGCGGCATCTGGAGCAGGTGCGCGAGCAGAAGTTCGACATGCAATCTCGGCGACTCCACTCCTTTTTTGGAGAGAAAGTCTGCGCTGCGTTGAATCACTTCGAGAACCGTCACGGTCGGAAGCTATGTTTTGTTGGAAACGTTCAAAAGTGAAAAATTCCGTTGGATCAAATTTAAGTTTGAACTTCAACAAGTCTTGAACTGAACAGCCTGTCCTTCTATTTTCATGGCCATGAAACGATTTTTTCTTCTCGTTCTGCTTGGGTTTGGTTTGTTCCACGTCCCATCGTTTGCGCAGGATGCCACGACCGCCGCGGCGATTGCCGATCGACAGGGAGAAGAGGAGCGTTATAAACGCATGGCCGCCGACATCGAAAGTTTGCTGGCGGCGAATCTTGCGCTGCAGAAAAAAATTTCCGCGCTCGATGCCGAATTGCAAAAAGTTCGCGAGGAACAATCCAAAAACACAAAGGACAGCAGCACGGCGGAAAGCGTGAGGAAACTGGCAGATGCAATTCAAGAAGTGGACAGAAAACGGGAGTCAGACAAACAAAAGATTTTGGATGAAGTTCAAAGGATTGTTGGAAAAGCGCTGACCACAACTCCCGTTCGTACGAAACCGCCGGTTTCAACTGAACCGGATTCCGGCTCGGATAAAGGTTACACCCATGTCGTCAAAGACGGCGAGGTGTTGGGGCTGATTGTGTCTGATTACAATGCTGCCTTTAAAGAAAAGGGGATGAAGACCATCACGATGAAGCAGGTCATGGCCGCCAATCCGAGCGTGGACTGGAACAAGTTAAAAATCGGCCAGAAAATCTTTATTCCCGTAGCAGAATAGCCGGTCATTTCCACAATATCTGTTTGTCAATCGCCCCAATGCTTTTTCGCGTGGTTGGCTGGTTTCTCCTGCTAAAATGCATCGAAAAATAGAATTAAAAACTTGGTTTGGATGCTGGCCTGTGGGTAAACTCCGATTTGCTATGCGTTGTAATCAGATTATCAAGGCCGGTTTTTCAATTCTGTCAATTTTGTCATTGAGGTTGCTCATCGCCGCAGCCTGTTTTAGTCCCTTGTTGATTCAAGCGGATGAAGTTTCGTTTGAGGAAACTTATACCGAGAAACTGTTGGTGGAGGACGGTTTTGGCGAGGTGATTTGGTCGGGCGATACGACCTTTGAAATTCTTTTGCCGTGGAACGGCGCGGTCAATATTGACGAGATTACCGGAGACACAGTAATCGCACTTTCCATCGGCAGCGAATTTCAGTTTAACCAGATTCTGGATAGCGCCGAGAATTATGAAGTGGGCGAGCGGTCAGCCAGGTTTAGAGAAGTTGACACTGATAACAACGGGAATCCGGTTACCGCACTTTTCATTGACGTCACCTGGAATACAAAAACGTTTTCGATCTCGGGAATCCTTCACAATTTCAGCTCAGCCAGCGAGGTAAACTTTTTTGGCGCCAGGGACCATCTTGGCATGGCCGGGCCGTTTCAAGATACCATTTCCGCCGACATCACCTTTGGCGGATTGAATGTGATGCATAACCTGGCTGTGGCGGGAAAAAACACAATTACCAGCAAGACAACGCCGGAAGACGAAGATCCGTTTCTTTTGAACAACGTCCAGCTCTCTGGAAGCGCTGACCTTCCGCCCAACGATACTACGAAACCGACTGTCAGCATCACGTCTCCAGCCGCCAACGGCAAAATTTTTACGCCGCGAATCACGGGCAAAGCCGGCGACGCTGGCGGCATTGCGGAAGTTTTTTATCGAATTGGCGCCGGAGATTTTATGCTCGCTGAAGGGACGAACAACTGGTTTGCAGACGTTACGCTTGAACCCGGAACCAACACGGTGGAAGTCAAAAGCGTCGATCTGGCCGGCAATGAATCAACGGTTTTGTCGCGGACTTTCTTTTACGCTCTGCTCAGCCCATTGACCGTCGAAATCGGCAATGGTGAAGGCGCAACGACCCTCACCAACGGCCAGCTTCTTGAATTGGGTAAAAATTATTCGATCACCGCCACGCCAGCCCCTTCCTATCTGTTTCAGGAATGGCTCGGCAACACAATCAACTCTTCCAATGCGACTTTGAATTTCACAATGGAAACCAACTTGTTTTTGCAAGCCAACTTCATCCCGAATCCGTTCATCCCGGCCAAAGGAATTTATAACGGGCTGTTTTCCAACGTCGTTGCTGAAGTCCACCCGGCGACAGCAGGATATTTAACACTGACCTTGAAAGATTCAGGCGCATTCAGCGGAAGAGTTTTCCTCGACGGCGCACGCCATCCGATTTCCGGTTCTTTTGATTTGACCGGTCGGGCCGACGAAACAGTTTTTCGCCGCGGAAAACGGGCTTTGACCCTGATTCTGCAATTGGAAATGGACGGGAAATTGACGGGGACGATTATGCAAGGCGGCGCGGTGACTTCGGCTTTGGAGGGCGAACTGGCGCAATCGACCACCAATTCTTCCAAAACTAATTACACTTTGCTGATTCCGCCGGGAAGCGATCCGGCGACAGAGCCGGGCGGATACGGGTCCGGTTCCGTGACTATCGATTTGAAAGGCAAACTTCGATTTAAAGGCGTGTTGGGCGATGGCACGGCTGCGAGCCAGACGACGGCGGTTTCTAAAAGCGGGCGCTGGCCTTTGTTCGTTTCACTTTACCGAGGCAAAGGCGTGTTGCTCGGTTGGGTGACATTTACAAATGAGCCTGCCAACGATGTCAGAGGAGATCTGACCTGGGCAAAAATTCCCGGCGCAGCAGGCAAATTCTACACGAACGGGTTTACGATTTTCGGCCCGCTGATTGGCTCGCAGTACATGACTCCGCCGCGTGGCACGCCCGTGTTGAACTGGACCAATGGCTCAATCGAATTGAGCGGCGGAAATCTTGCGGCACCCTTGACCAATGAAATTACGGTCGCGACAAACAACAAGGTGACGGTCACTTCGACCAACAGAACAACTTTAAGCATCACGGCGGCGAGCGGCTTATTGCGAGGTTCCTTTATCAACCCAGGCACGGGAAGAAGCAGTTCCATCAAAGGTGCGCTTTTGCAAAAGCAACAATGGGGCGGCGGAGTTTTCCTCGGTACAAATCAGACCGGACTTTTAATGGTGCAGCCCGACCTGTGATCCTTTGCGCCGTTTCTGAAATTCCGCATTAAGGTTTGGGCAAAGCACGAACCGTAAAGAATCGAGAAGCCAAAGCAGGCGTTGGATAAGTCGTGAACCATTCTGTTTCAGGAAATTTCCCCGAGAGATTCGTCACCACACTTAAGTTTGCCACGTTCGTTCCAGTCAAAACTTCGTAATTAAAATTCGTGCTGCTCGGCCAACTGAGCCGCGCCACCGTTTGGTTCCAACGCGAGAAATCGATTCGAAAAGGAATGTCCACCGCGTTTGGATTCGTCCCCATGATTTGCTCGCGAGCGTTGTTGTATCCATCTTTTTCAGGATCGGCTTTCGGACCAAATGCGAGCGAACCGAAATTATTTGATTCCCAATTGTCATCCAGGCCGTCGTGATCGGAATCCGTGATCGCAACACCATTGATGATCAATTCAACCGATTGAACCGACCCGGTGCCGCCGGGAAATTCGTCACTCACCGAAACCGTCCACGTTCCCGCGCTGCTCTCATAAAAATGATGCGTGGACCAATAAGTCCAATCAGTCGGCGCAGCATTGGTGTCGCCGTTGATGCGTTGGAGAACACTACGGGTTCCTTGCGGAGAAATTAAAGTGACACGCAAATCGGCGCGAAACGGATGATTCAGCGAGACGCGAACGCCCACATGTTCGCAACTCAACATTTCCGAAATGGCGAACGGATAATTTGCCGAATCGAGTTGGATTTGCGCCGCGCCGGTCGCATTGGTCTGCAAATAGTTTCGAATCGACGTGCCCTTGGTCAGCCCAATAATCACTGCGGGTATCGACGCGAAATCCGTGCCCAGCATCGCGGAAGGAACCCCCGCATCTGAATAATAAAAGAGAACTGCGAAAGCCGCGCCAGCCTGCGCGACCCTGGTAATCTCAAGAGCGTAATCGAAATTTGTGCCGTGCTGAATAAGTGCAGCTTTGTTGGTGAGATTCACCGAAAGCGTGTTCGTCACCAAACCAACATCCACCAGCGGCAGAACTGGAGTTGGTGAATCTGCATGAACGCCCAGGCTCGGAGCGGCAGCGATGGAAAGCAAATCCACCGGAACATTTTCGCCCGAAACAACCACACGCAAACCCGCATCTGGAATTGCCGTCGAATTATTCAGAGTGACCAAGAGATTTGTTTTCGCTGGTCGGTTCGGCCAATCCAATGCAAGGCGAAGCGCATGCCCCGCGTCCGGGATTCCAAATCCAACGTTATGGCTGACCGAAAAACCTGCGCCGTTGGAAACTAAATCAGGGTCGGCCAAATCCCAGTGTCGCCCGGAATGAATCAGAATTTGTTGAACATCGCGGTAACTTAAGTCCGGTCTGGCCGATAAAATCAGCGCAGCCAATCCGGCAATTTGTGGCGCGGCAGCAGAGGTTCCTTTGAACGAAGGGGCGTAAGTAAAATTCCAAAAATTGGGATCGCTAAACATTTGGAACGCGCTGTATCCCGCTGCGCCCTGGCGATCCGTTGTCACAAACGGAAAGGCATCTTCTCCGCCAATGGCCGAAACCAGCAAACAAGCGCCCGGACTGCTGTAAGGAGCGACCCTCCCGCTGAACAATGTTGCCCCGACGGAAACTATCTGCGGATCAGAAGTGAGTTCTTTGTCGTTCGCATCGCCCCCATCGAGGCGAGCATTTCCACCAGAGCGAACCATGACGACGCCCAGCCCATTTCGTCCGAACGAAACGGCGTTGGAAATTCCAATCCGTGGCAGCAAACCGGAGGAATTCAATTGTCGGCTCGGAAATCCCCAACTGTGATTCTGAACCTGAACCGCATTCGATTGATACTGAAACATGTCCATGAGGCTTTCGTCATCGACGACGAAACTGCGGGAACTCAAACTCGAATTGGTGCCAATGATTACCCAACTCGCGAGTTTGGCTCCCGGTGCGACGCCAACAACTCCAACCCCGTCCTTTGCGGCGGCAGCCAAACCGGCGACTGACGTCCCGTGAATCGCGCCGCTGGTCGGCGGAAAACCATTCGGCGTGTCCGTTTCAAAATTAAAATGAGGCGATCCCGATGCATTCACGACCAGATCGGGATGGTTGGTTTCAAATCCACTGTCTGCGATGGCAATAGTAATTCCATTTCCAAGTGCATGCGGCCAAGCGCTGCGAACATTCAAATCTGCCGAGAATTGTGAACCGTTGGTGTTTCGATTTTCCAGATACCATTGGAATCGGGAGAAGTATTGGTCCACTGGCATGGGTGCATAAGCTGCATCAAGTTCCACTTCGCGCCGCATGACCGGATGACAAACGAGCACACCGCGCAAATGCGAGAGACGATTCGCTTCACGCACCGCTGTCCACGCATCGGGAGCCTGCAAAATAAAAACATCCGTTGAAATCGTGCGGGCCAATTGCAACGGACTCTGCCCAAGAATTTTGGATAAATTTGAACCGGGTTCTATCTGGAGAACGACGCGGCTGCCCAACTCGACGTCGTTCGTCGAATTTTCAACTTGGGCGGTCAACCATTTCGGCGGCGTCGCTTTGGCCGCGGTTTCTTCAATGCGATAGGAACGCAGGTTAGGCTCGCGAAAATCGAATCGAGAGCTGTCGTTTGCCAAAATTTCTGAACCCATTCCCGCAAAAATCGCGAGCCAACAGAACCATATTTTCATCGTGCGAAGTTTATCAATCCAGCGATTGGGAGCGAGAATAGAATTGCCCATTCGCTTTAATTCACGGCACAGAAAAAGAAACTGCAGAAATTTTGTTTTACCGATTACCCGGATAAAACTTTTCGCTCAGGACGAGATTCAGATCGTGGTTGGCCAGAGTCAGCTCACTAAAAAGCTCTGCGGTATGTGGCTTAACTTTGGTTTGCTGAACGCGTTTGGCCACTCCACGAAACCGCAAACTCAACGCAACGCTTTCGTCTTTGTCGCCGAGTTTGCGCAGGAGTTGTCGGACTTTCTCCGCACGTTCACGCGCTTTCTCGATGGAGCGCAGCGCGGCAGGAACTTTGACTTCACCCGCATTCACGCTCTTGAGCAATGCGCAATCGAACGCGCGACAATGCTTCGGGCGATCCGCATAAATGCGGCAGTGACATCCATCGAACGCCGCGCAGGGTTGCGGAAATTTCCAGTGCGTAGATTGTCCATGCTCAGTTTGGCGGCCTCGGAACTTGGCGAGCGGCAAACCAAGCGCCTTGAAGCGTTCATCATCATCGCCACGCTTTAATTGCACGTCGGCGAAAATCACCCCGTTGCAGCAAAGGCCGCAAGTGAGACAAAGTTTTTCACCAACTGAATGTTTTGCAGACATGGAAGTGTTGAAATTAGGAACGTCTGCGAAAAGCGGCAACAATTAGTTATTCACCGTCGTCTTTCACGAACTCCGCCGCGCAACACGATCCCGCGGCCTCGTAGCATTCCAAGCAGAGAAATTGATCGCCAAGTTTGTAAACGCCGAACTTTCCGCAGGTTTCACAGGCCACATTTTCGTCAACGCGCACCGCTTGGCTCGCGGCCTTTGCTTCCTGATTTTCAACTTTGTCTTCGGGCATTTTCTTTTCCTCTCCAATAAAATCCGGCAGCCGCCAGGAATTTGCAACATTTGGAATTGCCACTTTAAAAACTTCGCTGCTAGTTTTCCTGCGCATTCCAAACGAAAAATTTATGAGCGCGACTAAAAATAATTTTCCAAAACTTCACAACGCCATGTGGCCCGGACTCGTCGGCAAAGGTTCGCCCGGCGCGGAACCGTGCATCGACCTCGACACCATGCTCGACCTCACCGCCAAAGCCGAAGTCAACGGCGTGAAATTCGACGGCGTCGATTTGTTCCTCTACGACCCGCACACCTCCATCGACATCGACGACAGCGGCATCAAAAAGCTCGCGGACAAAATTAAAGGCAAAGGATTCGACGTCGGCTCCGTGGTTGCGCCGGTTTGGTTCGATGGCTCGGCGATGGGCGACGAAACGAAAAAACAAAATTGGCTGACGGCCGTGCGCAAAGCGTGCGGCATCGCGCAGAAATTGCGCAAACTCGGCGTGCGACCTCACGGCGTGGTGCGAATCGATTCCGCCGCGGGCGTGAGCGATTGGGAAAAAGATCCCAAAGGCAACACGAAGAAAATTGCCGCGACGTTCAAAGAAGCCGCGAAGATCGCCAAAGATCACGGCGAAAAACTCGCGGCGGAAGGCGAAATCTGCTGGGGCGGCATGCACAGTTGGAAAGCGATGCTCGATACGCTCGAACAAGTCGGCCAACCGAAGGTCGTCGGGTTCCAGGCCGACATGGCGCACACGCTTTTGTATTTGCTTGGCTACAACGAACCGAAAGACCGCATCGTGCCGAAAAATTTCAGTTGGGAACCGGGTGCATTTCACGAAGCGATGAAGAAAATGACCAAGGCGCTTCGTCCGTGGACGCTTGATTTTCACGTCGCGCAAAACGACGCCACCGTCAAAGGCTCCGGCTCCCACGACAAAACCGGCCGTCATTGTCTCGCGACCGATCCGAACGGAAAATTAAACATCGCCCGCGACGCCGGCTACTGGATGCGCGACGACGCCGGCAAAGTAACGAAGAAATTCAAACACATCTGCTGGGACGGCTGCATGTTCCCCAACGACGTGATGATGAAACAGGAAACGTGGAACAACATTTTGGCTTCGATGATTCAGGTGCGAGAAAATCACGGTTGGCGCGCGTAAAAATATTTGGGCTGCGCGGCAACGCAGCCCTACCGTTTTGATGGTGGGGCGGAGCTGCTGCTCCGCCCATTTTTTTCTAAACCAAACAACTGTTCTCAATTCCGTCTCAATTGAAAAAACTCACGATTCATACCGATGGCGGATGCGAAGGAAATCCTGGTCCCGGCGGTTGGGGTGCGGTGTTGCGCTGCGGAGACACCTTGAAGGAAATTAGCGGAGCCGAACCCGCCACCACCAATAACAGAATGGAACTCCAAGCAGCCATCGGAGCCCTTGCCCTCCTAAAAGAGCCGTGTGAAATCGAATTGTTCACCGACTCTGCTTACTTGAAGGATGGCATCACCAAGTGGCTTTCTTCCTGGAAAAAGCGCGGCTGGCAAACCACCGAAAAGAAACCGGTGAAGAACAAAGATCTCTGGTGCGAACTCGATCAATTGGTTGGCCAGCATCAGATCACTTGGAAATGGTTGAAAGGTCATGCCGGCCACGTGGATAACGAACGTTGTGATCAGCTCGCTCGCGACGCCATCGCAGAAATCCGCAAACAACACAGACCCGCACAACTGGCTGCCCTTAAAGCGGAATTCGAAGTGAGCCGTGATCCAAAACCCCAACAACTGGCATTGTTGCCCTAGCTAAACCGGCGCGTTCTGTTCTCAACCATGCGCAGTCTCGCGAAGATTGCGTTGTCATTCTCCGTTTATTCGGCGATTTAAGACGCATGAAACAACTCGCTAAAATTCTACGAATGGATTTTCTCCCATTCACCAGCCACTGCGGATTGCTGGCGCTTCGTCTTTGGGTTGGATTGTCCATGTTGCTTCTGCACGGCTGGGGCAAAATCACCAACTTCGATTCAATGTCAGGAAAATTTCTCGACCTGCTCGGCATCGGCTCAAAAGCCAGTCTCGTGATGGCGATTTTCGCCGAAGCGGTTTGCTCGGCGTTGTTGATTCTCGGTTTGTTCACCCGTTTCGCCGCGCTCAGTTTAATGATCACGATGATCGTCGCCTTTACCATGGTGCACAAAGGAGTTTTGAAAGGTCCGGGCAGCGGCGAGATGGCATTCATTTATCTTGGGGCCTACGTCACGCTGTTTCTCGCGGGCGGCGGAAAATTTTCCGTGGATGCGAAAATGGGCGGGAAAGTTTAAAGATTGAACGTGTGAATCTCAAAGGGCATAAATAAAAAACAAAACAACTGGGATTCACATGGCGGAATTCAAATTTGATACGATTGGTTATTGGTCGGAAGTAAAACTGCAAATCGTTCGTGAATACGCCACTGCCTATTCGCAAATCTTGGCGGCGAACAAATTGCATCATGTTTACATTGATGCATTTGCTGGCGCGGGAATGCACTTATCCAAAACGAAAGATGAGTTTGTTCCCGGTAGTCCGTTGAACGCACTTTTAATTCAGCCGCCGTTCAATGAATTTTATTTAATCGACTTTGATAGCCAGAAAGCCGACCAGCTTCGTCAATTAATCGCAGGTCAAAATAATGCGCACGTCTACGAAGGAGATTGTAACGGCATTCTTCTCAACGAGGTTTTCCCTAAAGTTCAGTACGCTCAATATAAGCGAGGGTTGTGTTTGTTAGATCCTTATGGACTTCATCTCGATTGGAGCGTGATTCAAACTGCTGGCCAAATGAAGTCGTTGGAAATCTTTCTTAATTTTCCAGTTGCTGACATGAACCGCAACGTCCTTTGGCGCGACGCGAGTGGAGTTGATCCGCAACAAGCCCAACGAATGACTGCATTCTGGGGCGATGAAACTTGGAAAAAAGCAGCTTACGACACGACGGGAAATTTTTTTGGTTGGGAAGAAAAACAATCGAACGACGTGATTGCTTCTGCTTTTCGGGAGCGGCTCAAAAAGGTTGCTGGTTTTGAACATGTCCCTGAGCCTATTCCTATGCGAAATACAAAAGGTGCGATAGTCTATTACTTGTTTTTTGCATCACCGAAGCCAGTGGCCGCAAAAATTGTAAGCGATATTTTTAACAAGTACCGTGATAAAGGCGTTCTTCAACAATGAGCGACAAATCTAAAATCGAATGGACAGATGCGACATGGAATCCCGTTCGGGGTTGCACGAAGATCAGCCCAGGTTGTGCTCATTGCTACGCCGAAACATTCGCTGAACGTTTTCGTGGCGTGCCGGGCCATCCTTTTGAATTTGGTTTTGATTTAAGACTCGTTCCAAAAAAATTAGCCGAACCTTTTCGTTGGGGAACGCCTCGCAAGATTTTCGTCAACTCAATGAGCGATTTGTTTCATCCGAACGTTCCAACTGAATACATCGTCAAAGTCGCGAAAGTAATGTGCGAAGCGAACTGGCACACCTATCAAGTTCTGACCAAGCGCGCAGAACGCCTTGAAAAACTGCTAGAAAACGAACTTCGGTTCTCCACGAAACACAATCATATCTGGTGGGGAGTCAGCGTTGAAAACCGTAAGCACGGTTTTCCGCGAATTGATCATTTACGCAAATCTCCCGCTCCAGTGCGTTTCCTTTCAGTCGAGCCGTTACTGGAAGATTTGGGAAAAGTTAATCTGCGCGGAATGGATTGGGTGATCGTCGGTGGCGAAAGTGGCCCTGGCGCACGGCCTATGGAAGCAGAATGGGTGCGCAGCATTCGCGATCAATGCGACAAAGCAGGAGTAGCATTTTTCTTCAAACAATGGGGTGGTGTTCGCAAATCTAATTTTGGGCGCACACTGGACGGAGAAACGTACGATCAATTTCCAAAATTACAGGAGATTTCTGTTTCAAATCTCGAACTTCGACTCGCTTCACTTAATCGCTGGGAATCGGAATTAAATCTCGCTGTGGCTTAATCGAACGATTTTCACCAATCGCGGAATTTCAAAGCTGTTGCCGGAACAAACCGGTGAACCATTCGAAGCTGCGTTTATAGCGCGGCGCTCCTTTCACGTCAGCGAGCGTCATGGTTTTGCATTGCGCTTTGTCGCGCTCGAAGTCGGCGATCATTCGCGCGGTGAACGCGGCATCGAGCACGTTCATGTTGGACTCGTCGTTAATGTCGAAGGAGCGTTCGTCGAAATTCATCCAGCCAGCGCTGGTTTCACGCTTGCGCAGGCGCGGGATTTTCTTTAGCAATTCGCCACTCAAAATTATGCCAGCTGCATTTCCAAACATCTCCAAAATCCAATTTGAAGGTTCGCGTTCTAAAAATCCTCTCGCGTTCAAGCATTACAACGCCAACGAAATCGTCGAAGGCAAAACGATGCGCGATCATTTGCGTTTCTCTGTCGTGTATTGGCACACGTTTCGCGGGCGCGGCGTGGATGTTTTTGGCGCAGGAACGGCCTTGCGCCCATGGGACGACGGAACCGAATCGGTGAAGAACGCGCAGAACCGCGTGCGCGTTGCGTTTGAGTTTATCGAGAAACTCGGCGCGCCATTTTATGCGTTTCATGATCGCGATGTTGCGCCCGAAGGAAAAACTCTCAGTGAATCGAACAAGAATCTCGATGCGGTCGCCAAAATTTTGAAGGAAGAACAAAAGCGCACCGGCATCAAATTGCTTTGGGGCACGGCAAATTTATTTTCCAATCCTCGTTACATGCACGGTGCGGCGACGAGTCCGAATGCGGATGTTTTTGCTTATGCCGCGGCGCAGGTGAAAAAGGCGCTCGAAGTCACACACGAACTGGGCGGCGAAGGATACACTTTCTGGGGCGGACGCGAAGGCTACTCGACGTTGCTCAACACCGACATGAAGCGCGAGCTGGATCATCTCGCTAAATTTCTGCACATGGCGGTCGCTTATAAAAAGAAGATTGGATTCAAAGGACAGTTTTACATTGAGCCGAAACCGAAAGAGCCGACCAAGCATCAATATGATTCCGACGCGGCCGCGTGTTTAAATTTCCTGCGCGAATATGGTTTGAAAGATCATCTCAAACTGAACCTGGAAACAAATCACGCCACGCTCGCCGGCCACACGATGGAACACGAATTAGAAACCGCCGCGGCGGCGGACGCGCTTGGCTCCATCGACGCGAATACTGGCGATTCATTGCTCGGCTGGGACACCGATCAATTCCCGACGGATATCTACCTCACAACACAATGCATGCTTTCGATTTTGAAAGCGGGCGGATTGAAAACTGGCGGCGTGAATTTCGACGCAAAAGTACGCCGCGAAAGTTTTGAGTCAATTGATTTATTCCACGCGCACATCGGCGGCATGGATGCGTTTGCTCGCGGATTGAAAATCGCCGCCGCCATTCGCAAAGACGGCCGTCTCGCGGAATTTATGAAACAACGTTACGCCTCGTGGGATTCCGGCATCGGCGCGCAAATCGAGAAAGGAAAAATAAATTTGTCTGACCTGGCAAAATACATTTCCAAAAAAGGCGAAGCTGCTCCGAATCAAAGTGGCGGACAGGAATTTTTGGAGAATCTGATCAACGAATTTATTTGAGCGCGCAGCGCTTCCCTTACGACGCTCGTTCACAAACCGGAAAGCGGACGCTGATTGTCGTCCCTTTTCCCAATCTGGATTTTATTTCCAGCTTTCCGCGATGCGTTTCCACGATTCGTTTGACGAGCGCGAAACCCAGGCCGGTTCCGGTCGGCTTGGTCGTGCTCAAGAGCGAGCTGAACGCATTTTCCTGTTGCTGGCGCGACATTCCTTCGCCGGTGTCTTTAAATTCCACGCGCAGCTCACTCGCATTGTTTACGTGCGATGCACAACTCACTCGCGAATTGATCGTCAACTTTCCTCCACTGGGCATCGCCTCCACCGCGTTCAATGTGAGATTCAAAAAAACTTGTTCCAATTGCGCGGCATCGCCGTCGATCAACGGGAGATTCGGAGAAAGGCGTTGGATAAATTCCACATTCTGATTTCGCAATTTGTGGCGCACGAGCAAGGCGAGGTCATCGATCAATTGGTTCACATTGACGGGCGCAAAACTCGGCTCCGTCGTCCGCGCGAAATTCAAAATCTGTTCCACGATTTTGTTCAGGTGCTCCATTTTTTCGCCCATGATTTTGGCGTCGCGGGTGCGCGGGTCTTTGGCGGGAAATTTTAAGTCGAGCGAATGAAACATCATTTTCATCACCGTGAGCGGATTGCGAATTTCGTGCGCCACTTCCGCCGCAAGCAAACCGATGGCGGAAAGTTTTTCGTTGCGCCGCAATTCCTCCTCCATATCGACGATGCGTTCGTAGAGCCGCGCCTTCTCGATGGCCAGTCCCGACAATTCCGCGAGCGCCGAGAGAATGCGAATTTCTTCGTTGGAAAAATTATGCGTCTCAGCTTTGTAAATATTCACCGCACCGATGGCCTGCCCCGCGAAAAGCAACGGCACGCTGAGCAACGAAACCAATCCTTCGCGTCGCGCCACTTCCACATTTTGATAACGGCTGGAGACGCGCACGTCATCGAGTTGCAACGGCTTCTTGCGCCGGACAACCGTGCCAGAAAGACTTTCGATCATGCTCAAGCGCGGCTTGTTGATGTAATCTTTTCCCGCGCCAAAACTCGCGCGCAACTCGAGCCATTCGCCGGTCGCGTCCACCATGAGCAGCGAACACATTTTAGCGCCCATCAAATGACACGCCTCTCGCGTGATGACTTGCAACGCCTCGTCCAGATTCAGCGTGGAATTAATCGTTTGTCCGACGCGCACCAAACTTTCGAAGAGCCGTGCTTTGACGCGGAGCTGTTCGTGCAGCCATGTGTTGTGAATGACCTTTGCCGCTTGTGCCGCGAGCGCCTGCAATAATTCCTGGTCATCATCGGTGAATGTATTTTTGCGATTTGAATCGACGTTGAGAACGCCGCGAATTTCGCCCGCAACTTCCAATGGCACCGCAAGTTCGGAGCGTGTTTTGCGTTGAATCATGACGTAACGTGGATCTTGCGTGACATCGGCGACGCGCGTCGGTTTCCCAGTGCGCGCGACCCATCCGGTAATTCCTTCGCCGACGCGCAGTTTTAATTTTGTTGCGCTCGCAGCCAGTCCGATGGACGCGTGAATTTCGAGAAAGCCAGTCGTGGGATTAACGAGAATGACTGAGCCGCTCGAGGCGCGCATGAGCTGGACGGCTTCGCGAAGAATGAGTTGAAGCGCCTCCTGTGAATCAAGCGTCGAGTGAATGACATTGCTGACCTGAAACAAAAGATTCAGCCGGTCGTAACGGTTTTTTAGCTCAGCCAGTTCGTCGCTCATTCAAAACTCGCGAAAGAATAGGAGCGCACGGCTCGAAGAGAAAGAAATTTGCCACCGAGTCACAAGGCCGAGAAACGTGTCTCTCGGCGCACTCTGTGTCTCGGTGGCAAATTTTGAGGTCTGTGCGGAGAACTATTTATCCAGACTAGCCGGATTAGCTGGCTCGTCTCCCTTTGGCTCGTCCTTGGCTTCTTCCTTTTTCTCAACCATCAATTGCGCGCGATCTTTCAACAACGGATCGAACGGCCATTTCGCCACGAGGTAAGTCCATTTTTCCAACTGCTTTTCGTTTTTCAACTTTTCCTCAAGCTGTTTGTTTTTATCTGAAAATTCCTTATCCAACTTGGTTTTGTCTTCGGGTTTTTCGTCTTTGCCGGCAACGCGTTCTTTCGGGAAGTTTGCATTTACTGCCATCGTGAAATGATAATTTTCTTCACCGGATTTATTTCCGATCTTCAACGTGTAGGTGAAGTTGTCGAACGTCTCCAAAGTGATAATGAGCGGTTTATCCAAGCCGGTTTGCTCCGGTTTCGGGTTCGTCACCACATCGACAAAGTTTGGAGATGAAATGGAAGTCGCAATTCCAGAAACTTTATTTGTGTCGAGGTTCTCCGTTGGTTTGGCATCAACCAAAGCCCAGCTTCCAGATTCCGTTTCCCGTGTCAGCTTCCAGGAATTTGTCGCGTTGGTTGAGGTCAATGAAACCGTGCGCACTTTTTCCACTTTAAAAAATTCCTTGTCCAGCCAGTTCGCCGGCTGCGCTTCGATGTCACTCAACGCATCGGAAAGCATCAGCACATTTTTCGTGTCGCTGGGCAGCAGCACATATCGTCCAGCCGGATAACTATCGTCGCCGTACGGGGAGGGTTGCGCCGATTTTCTCATCTGCTTTTTGCCGAGAATCACCGATTGAACCGCCTTTCCAGATTTGTCTTTGAATTCCACCAACGTCCCGGAATTCGCCCCCTTCGCCGGCTCAAGCAATTCCAGTTTCGCAAACTGTGACGGCCCGATCTCTTCGCTCTGCGACACTTTCAAATCTTTCGCCTTCAAAAGGAAATCGCTGATCTTGTTGAAATCCGCCGCGTAATCGCCCCGTTCCTGCACGCGCCAAAGACCATCTTTTTTGACCAGGTTCAACTCTGCACCGCTTTGTTGAATGTGAATTTGCGCAATGTCATTGACTGGCAAATCAGTAAATAATTTCTGCCCCAGCTTTTGGTCGCTGGGTGATTGCGAAGAATTTTGCCGTTTGAAAATGATCCAGCCTGCGCCGCCAATGAGCGCGACCAGCACGATAAGAATTATCAGTTGTTTACGATTCATTTTGCCGCCGTCCTTTTACGTTTCACCACTGCCAGTGCCAGTCCGACGAATGCTACGCCAATCGGCATCGCCGCGATGTTGATCGCCTTCGTCCACGATTCCAGCGAGGCAGTTTCCTTTTTCAATTTTTTGCGCTCTTCCTTGAGCGCGATTCGCACTTCCGCTTCTTTCTTTTGGAAATTTTCAATTTCCTTTTGCTGTTCTGGCGAAAGAATAAATTTCTGTCCGGTGTCTTTGGTGCGTTGCAGTTCGCTCAATTTCTTTTGCGTTTCTTCCAGGCTCGCCTGCATTTCCTTGAGCTTGTCCTGCGCTTTTTCTTCCGCTTTCGCTTTCATTTCGTTGATGCGAGTGAGAGGGCGATGCATCGAAGCGCGGCTGCGCAAGTTAATCAAATTGCTGTCGCCGGAAAGTTGTTCCACGAGACTCTGGACAAAATTCAGATTGTCATTGATGGGCCGGAGAATCCGTTGTCCGAGAAAATTCATGACCTCGACGCTGACTTGGTCTTGTAATATGTCGGAGTCGGCAACCAAAACCACGGCACCATCTGTTGCAGATTCTTTCAAAGAATTTCCAGCCGTTGCTTCAGGCTTTTTCTCATCTGATTTTTCTTCATCCGATTTTTCCTTCGGTTTCCCTTCTGGAAAAGCGGTCTTGAATTTTCCCGTGAGCCGAATCGCAACGGGAAGTTGTTTTCCCGATGATTTAAATTCCTTGGAAATTTGGTCGCCGCTCATGCTCGCCATCAAGCCATCAACCATTTGCGAATCAGTCGTCGTTTGAAGAAGAACGGTTTGCTTCAAGCCATCGGCAGGCGTTCCAGTAAACGCGCCCGGAAATGGAAGCACCAGATTATTGAGTTCGCTCGTCACGACATCGTTGGTACTGATTCCATTTTTGGTCATCAATAAAACCGCGGGCATCACGCCGCCTTGTGGATTGCGCGCGGCCATCATTCTGTCTGCGGCAACTTTGCCTGTTTCCATTTCGACGCCCCACGCTTTCATCAATTTGCCGAGCGACGAATTGCCGCCGCCACCGCCAAATTGCGCGAACTGATTATTTTGCTGGTCGAAGTAAGCCATTGGATCAACGAACGCGATCAATTTGCCGCCACGCAAAACGAATTGATCAATGGCGTATTGCGCGGCATCGCCGATATCGCGCGGATGAAGGACGACGAGAACCGTAATGTCGTCGTCGATTTTTTCAGCAGTTATTTCAACGCGTTTGACCTCGAAATCATTTTTCAATTCACTCAAGAACACCCACGGTTCCTGGCCCTGTTGCTGTTGTCCCATGCGTTGCATCATCGGGTTGGCCGGTTGGCCGAAAACAGGCAACGCGCTCATGACGCCGACGATTGGTTTTTGCGGCGTGACCACGCGGGAAATCGCGCGGGAAATATCGTATTCCAAAAGCCGTTCGCGATTGGGCGGAAGCGGCACGGTTTGTTTTTCGGGCGTCAAGCTGACCGCAAGCCCGAGATAAATTCGTTCGCCGTTTGGCAACATTTGTCCTTCGATTCCATTTAGGCGCGCGGAATCCTCAGCATCGGAATCAGGCGATGGGCTGTATTTTTCGATAACGATTTTTCCTTTGCCCGCCTCTTTGTATTCAGAAAGTAAATCGTCGATGCGGCTTGCGTAAGTCTTGAGAAAAACTCCTTCCGGCGAAGATTCTTCTCCCGCGAAAAAGTAAAATCGCAACGTCACCTTGGAATCAAGCTTGCCCAAAATTGCCTTTGTGCCAGGCGAAAGCGTGTAGGCTTTTTCCTCGGTCAGATCGATGCGCTTCTTCGCGGTGCCAAAAATAACGTTGAGCGCCAGAACGATCAGGAACAACGCCACAACGCCCACGGTTGAATATAGAATAGTTTCGAATGATTTATTTTTCATCGCTGGAAAATTTGTTTAGCCCGCCCGATGGCCGCGGATAATCACGCCGGTGGTAAAGAGCGAGAATCCGATTATCGACAGAAAGAAAATGATGTCGCGCGAATCCAGCACGCCTTTCTGAAAACCTTCGAAATGAGTCATGACGCTGAATGCCGCGACGGGATCCACAAGACGCGGCGCGAAGTCGCGCAGGAAATTTGTCACTGGTGGAAAACCAGCCAAAATTAACACCAAACAAATCACGACGGATATAATAAAGCTAACGACTTGATTGCGAGTCAGCGCCGAAGTCATGCAACTGATCGCGAGGTAACTGCCAGCCATTAGCAGGCTCCCAACATAGCCGCAGAAAATTACACCATTATCGGGATTGCCCAGATAATTGGCCGTAATGATGATCGGAAACGTCAGCACGAGCGCGAGAATCAGAAACAACCAGGACGCGAGAAATTTTCCGACGATGGCTTGCCATGTTGTAATCGGCATCGTCAGCAAGAGTTCCATCGTGCCGAGCCGCCGTTCTTCTGACCACAAACGCATCCCGATGGCCGGAACCAGGAACAAATAGAACCATGGATGCCATGCAAAAAATGAAGCAAGCGTGGCTTCACCGCGGTCAAAAAATCCGCCGACCATGAACGTGAAAAAGCCCATGAGCAAAAGAAAAATAACGATGAACACATAGGCGACTGGCGAACTGAAATAGCCGCCCAGTTCACGTTTTGCGATTGTGCGAATGTTGCTCCAACTGTTCATTTCCGTTCCTCCTTCTGCGCCGTGTCCGGCATCGTGATATTGCGAAAGACTTCATCGAGCCGCCCTTCTTCCGTGTGCAACTCCTCGAATCGCCAATTTTCTTTGACCGCCAATTCCGCGACGCTCCGCGCCAATTCGCCGTTGACGCTCTCTGGTTTCGGAAAAACTCGCACTGAAACGTTCTGAGAACCTTCTTTCACAATATTTACTTTTCGAGCCAGCGGAAGCTGACCCAGTTTTTGTTTTACGACATCGGAAGCAGTCCCGTTGACCCGCAGCGAAACCGCACCCGCCAAATCGGAGCGGCCTTTTAATTCCTGCGGCGTGCCGTTGGCCACGATTTGTCCACGATCAATAATGATGGCGCGCGAACAAACCGCTTCGACTTCTTCGAGAATGTGCGTGGAAAAAATAATCGCCTTCTTTTCACCCATGCGGCGAATCAACGTCCGCACTTCATGTTTTTGATTCGGATCGAGACCATCGGTCGGTTCGTCGAGAATCAAAACTTCGGGATCGTGAATGATGGATTGCGCAAAACAGGTGCGATGGCGGTAACCTTTGGAGAGGGTTTCGACGCTTTGATGCAAAACGTTTTCGAGGAAACACATTTCCACGGCGCGACTGACGGCGCGTTTTTTTGCATCGCCGCGCAAACCACGAATTTCCGCCGTAAAATGCAAAAAGCCGTTCACCGTCATGTCCGCGTAAGAGGGCGCGTTTTCCGGCAGATAGCCAATGAGCCGTTTGGCATCAATTGGTTTTTCAACAATGTCAAAACCACCGACGCTCACTTTTCCGCCGGACGGTGGAATAAATCCGGTGATCATGCGCATCGTTGTCGATTTCCCGGCGCCGTTTGGCCCCAGAAAACCGAGCACTTCGCCTCGCTCGACTTTGAACGAAATATTGTTCACCGCGAGCTTCGGCCCGAAGGATTTGCTTAAATTTTCGACTTTAATCATCCAATTATCTCCAAAAGTCCGTTATCTAACGTGGATTCGAACCGCACTGACTAAGGTTTTCCGGCAGTTCCGTCAACTCATTCGGCTAGTTTCGACAAATAGCTGTAAAAATGTTCAAAAAAAATTAAAGGTAAGGTTGCTGATGAACATTTTCAGGTTCCTAAATTTTAAAATACAGATTTGTTTGGCCGTGGTGGTCTTTCTCACAGCCTGCAACACGGTGCCCCTTCCGCCGACAAATTTAAACCAGCCGGGCTGGAAAATTCAGGAAGGCCAGGCCGTTTTTCGCGCCAAAAAAGATGCGCCCGAAATTGCGGGCGAAATTTTACTCGCAACAAATCCCGACGGCCGAACAGTCGTGCAATTTACCAAAACGCCATTTCCATTTGTCATCGCCCAAACCACGCCAAAGAGTTGGCAGCTCGAAGTTCCTGCTCAGAATAAAAAATATTCCGGTCCCGGAAAACCGTCGGCGCGAATCAGTTGGTTTCATTTGCCTCCTGCGTTAAAAGGAATCGCGCCACCGAACCCGTGGATTTTTCACAAACCAGAAAATGAAAATTGGCGTTTGGAAAATAAAAAGACCGGCGAAATGATTGAAGGGTTCCTTAATCCATGAATCAAAATAATTTGGCTTTAAGCCGCAAGCGGCGCAGCAACGCTGCCCTACCATTTTTTGGTAGGGCAAAGCTGCCGCTTCGCCCTAATTTCCCCAGCGGGCTTCGTTTTTCATTTCGCGAATGAAACTCTCCCGCCACTGGCTTTGGTTGCTTTTGCTCGTGCCGATTGCGATTGGTTTCGCCCGGCTCCGCTTTGACGTCGAAATTTTAAATCTGCTGCCGGACAGTTCGCCCGTCGTTCAGGGATTAAAACTTTATCAGAAAAATTTTTCCAACAGCCGCGAGCTGATCATCACGCTCAAATCGCCTGACGCTGAGACAACGGAAAATGCGGCGCGATCCATAGCTGAAAAACTTCGCTCAGCAACCAATCTCGTGACACGGGTGACCTGGCAGCCGCCGTGGCTCGAACATCCGACGCAAGCTGCTGAATTGGTCGCCTTTCTTTGGCTCAATCAGTCGCCCGAAATTTTCGGACAACTCACGAATCGACTCACCGGCGAAAATCTAACGAATACTTTACTCGAAGCGCGCGAACAATTGGCCACTTCGCTTTCACCGAACGCCATCGCAATGCGCGGGTATGACCCCTTCAATTTAATGGCATTGCCGGAATCGGTGACGGGCGCGCCTTCATTTGGAGATGGGCAGGAACTTTTCGCATCATCCGATGGAACTTTCCACATTGTCTTTGTCGAATCGAAACATGAACTGAAAACTTACAAAGACAGCATCGCGTGGATCGCCGAAATAAAAAAACTTGTCCAGCAAACGACAACCTCCGCTCCCAGTGTGAATATCGGTTTCACCGGACCTCCCGCCTTCGTTGCGGAAATCGCAGGCGGAATGGAAAACGACATGGCTGGCCCATCGTTGGGAACGCTCGCCGTCATCGCCATCCTATTTTACGCCACGCACCGGCGCTGGCTCCCGTTGGTTTGGCTCATCATTTTGTTAGTGGTAATTTTTGCCCTGACGTTGGCGTTCGGCGGATTGATTTTCGGAACGCTCAATGTCGTGAGCCTAGGTTTCGCTTCCATTCTCTTTGGCCTGGCCGAAGATTTTGGAATTGTTCTGTATCAGGAATCGCGCAGCCACCCGGAATTTTCCGTGGCGGAAATCCGTCACGAAGCCCGCGCCGGAATTTTCTGGTCGGCCGTTACAACCTCGGGCGCATTTTTTCTGCTCAACCTCAGTGGGATGCCCGGGCTCGGCCAACTCGGCTCGCTGGTCGCCATCGGGATCATCATCGCCGCCGTCGTAATGCTCTATGCTTTTCTGCCGCCAGTAATCACGGCTGCGAAAAAATCTCCGGCTGACGCTCCAACCAGCCATCCTGACCCGGAGGGAACTGAAAATAAATCTTCAGAAACGAAATCACGCAAATCAGTTTGGGTCTGGACGTTCGCTGCTTTTGTAATTCTCGTTTTCCTTTGCGTAAAATATGGGCCGGGTTTCGACCATTCGCCCGAAGCGTTGCGCCCGCGCAACAGCCCCGCCTACGCCGCCGTGGAACAAATGCAGAGCGCGCTCGGGAAAAAACAAGAACCGCTTTGGATAATGATTCCGGGCGTGAATGAATCCGAAGTTCAACGCCGTCTCGAACTCGCGGAAGCAACTCTCCATCGCGCTGCTTCCAACGGAACGATCTCCAGTTTCACGCTACCCAAATCGCTTTGGCCAGTCACAGAAAACCAGAATGCAAACCGCCCTATTATCGAGAAGCTCCTGACGCAAAAAGAAATCATGCGAGCGGCGGCGCTCGCTCACGGCTTTACCAGTAATTCATTCGCGCTGACCGAATCGCTTTTCAAGTCATGGGAAAAAGCCGCCAGCAACACGAATGTTTTTTGGCCGACGAATGAAGTCAGCAGTTGGATTTTTGGAAAAGTCACCGCGCACAATGAAAACGGCTTTCTCCTCTTGGGAATGGTTTATCCACCAACCAGCAAATCCAAAAATGAATTCCAGGCGACGGAAGAATTGCTCGCCAATTGGCCTGCGGAACTTCGGCGCGAAGGAATCATTTTGTCGAGCTGGAGCGCGCTTGGCTCGGCCATGTTCGCAGTCGCCCAAAAAGATTTTCCACGAGTTGTTTTTCCGATTCTTTGCCTCGTTTTGATTTCGCTCTGGCTCGCGTTTCGCAGCGGCAAAGAAGTTTTGTTCAGCCTGATGATGCTCACATTCAGCGGACTTTTTCTCCTGCTGATCATGTCGTTGTTTGGCTGGTCATGGAGCTTGATGAATCTGATGGCGGTCCCGTTGTTGTTGGGAATCGGCGTCGATTTTGGGATTCACATGCAACTTTCGCTGCGGCGCCATCACGGAAACCAAAGTCTGGTTCGCAACTCCATTGGTCGCGCTTTGCTTTTGGCTGGTTCAACCACCGTAGCCGGCTTTGGTGCGCTCATTTTTTCTTCCAATGCAGGATTGGCCAGCCTTGGAAAAATCTGCGCGGTGGGAATTGTCTGCTCCATGCTGACCGCAGTTTATCTGATTCCCGTTTGGTGGCGTGGTGCGGTTGGAGAAAAAAATGGAAAACAAAATTCCAATCCATCTCGCGCGTCCATTTTTTATCGCAGCAAACTCTGGCGGGTGGGTTTGGCTCTTGCTCGAAATGTGCCGCCGCGAATCGCGCAAATTTTTTGTCGGGCTGTGGCGAATATTTATTGGCTTCTCAATCCGACGCGGCGCGAGGTCGTCATTCAAAATCTGATTATTCCGTTAGAGGGAGACCGAGCCAAAGCCGTCAAGGCCGGCAAAGAACTGTTTCAACAATTCGCCATCAAGCTGGTCGATTTATGGCGATACGAGAGCGGGATTCCGGTTGACGATTTATTTAGCGAACTGACCGGCTGGGAAAACTTTCTTGCCGCAGTTAATCAAAAGCGCGGCGTTTTGATTCTCACACCGCACCTCGGCAATTGGGAATTTGGCGCGCCATTGCTCGCGCAACGCGGATTCAAACTTCTCGTCGTAACGCTCGACGAACCCGACGATCAACTTACTAAAATGCGCCAAGCCGCGCGCGCTCGCTGGGGAATTGAAACGCTCGTCATCGGCAAAGATCCATTCGCGTTCGTGGAAATTATCCGCCGACTCGAAGCGGGCGAAATCGTCGCGCTTTTGATTGATCGTCCCTCCCACAGCAGCACGCTGGCAGTGCAACTTTTTGGCCGAACTTTTCCGGCGTCGATTGCAGCAGCGGAATTGGCCCGCGCAACTGGCTGTGTTTTGTTGCCGGGATACATGGTGCGAATGAAAACCGGTTACGCCGCGCATATTTTGCCGGAAATTTCCTACGAGCGCCCTGCGTTACGCGGGATTGAAGCCCGACAAAAACTCACGCGTGAAATCATCGGCGTTTTCAAAAGTCCCATCAGACAACATCTGAATCAGTGGTATCATTTTGTACCAATTTGGCCGAAGCCAGATGCGTCAAAGGAATCATGATGAACAGAAAGTTAATTTTATTCGTGGGACTGTTGCTTTCTCTTTTAAATCCGTTCACGGCTCGCGCAACCAATGCAGACGAACTTGTCTCGAAATGGCTTCTCGCCCAAACGAATATTCAAACGTGGTCCGCAGACTTCACGCAAACGCGTTCCTTGAAATCTTTGACTCAACCGCTTGTTTCCACTGGCCTGGTCTGGTTCGCCACGCCGAATCGTTTCCGTTGGGAACTTGGAAACCCGGCGCAAACCATCGCCGTGCGCCAGCCCGAACAGATGCTGGTCATTTATCCCAAACTCAAACGCGTGGAAAAATATCCATTGAATGGCGCGGCTGGTCCGTGGCGCGACGCACTCGCTTTGCTTGAGGCAGGTTTTCCTCGCGACCGCGCGGGACTCGAATCGCGCTTCACGATTCAATCGACTGACATCAAAGACGGCGTTTGCGAATTGACCTTGCAGCCAAAATCTTCCGCCGCGCGACGAATGATGTCGCAAATCAAAATCGCGTTTGATGCAAAAGATTTTCTGTTGCGCGCGACTGAGCTTCAATTCGCCGACGGCTCGACGATGCGAAACGATTTCAAAAATCCAAAGCTGAACGAAAAATTGGACGCCGCGTTGTTTTCGCCCAAGCTGGACGAAAATTTCAAAATTGTTGAGCCAATGAAAAAGTAGTTGGATTGGCCGTCTGGCAGCGTCATATTCCGACGTAGCAATTTTGGAGCGCACGACATGTTAGCCAGTATCGAAACATTTTTCATTTTTCTGCTGATCGCAGGCGGCTCGGCTTTGTTTAACTGGCTGAAAAAGCGCGGCGAAAAAACAGAAGATTGGGGTGACACGAATATGCCACCTCCGATACGTCGCGAATCCACTTTAGAACGCAGTTCTCCACCCCCGATTTCCCAACCCACAAAACAAGCAACCAACTGGGAAGAAGAATTGCGGCGGATGTTGGAAGGAACCGTTCCCACGACGCGCACTCCACCTCCGCCGATTGTCATTCAGGAGCGAAAAGCGCCACCGCCAATTCCGCGCCCCCAGCCCGTGCCTCAGCGTCCGGAGCCGACCACGATGTCGCTGCCAAAAACTTTCGCGGAAAAATATTACAAAGCGCACTGCAATCATTGCGACGAACACATCGAGTTTCCGTCGAGTGCGACGGAGGAAGTCATTTCCTGCCCGCATTGTTATCGGCCAACGGTGTTGCGGCCGTTCCAGGATACACGCGTCGAAACTATCACGCACCAGACGGAGTTAAGCTCGTTTGCCGCAGCTACGAAGAAATACGATGCAGCTGCGCACTTAAGCGAACGAGTTGCCGCGCATATGCACGGAGTCGGTCATCAAGCGGTGGGACTGACCTCCATTGAATCGACAAAAAAAATCTGGCCAGAAGTCGCTGAAACAAAAGCCCTTTTCAAAAATGCCAAAACAGTGCGTCAAGCCATGATTGCTTCGCTAATTTTTGGCCCACCCAAAGCGTTTGAAAACTAAAAGTAGCGGCGTGTCTGTAACCGCTGTCATTTAGATTTTTTCAAAGGCCAGTCTCGTTGCTCCAAAATTTGTTTCTGCTCCGGCTGTTTTGGAACGGAGTTCGTGGTGAACAATAATTCTTTCTCGGAATGGACCCGATTACCCGCTGGATCAATGATGGAGGGGGTTATAAAAATAATCAGATTTTTTTTGACCGAAGTTTTGGATTCACTGCGAAACAACCTTCCAAACAACGGCAGGTCACCGAGCATTGGGACTTTATCTTTCATTTTGTTTATTTTTTCCGCAGGCGGTGCGTTGAGCATTAACGTCTGGCCGTCCCAAACATTCGCGGTGGTTGTCACCTGACGGAAACGGAAACGCGGCAAAGGCATTGTTGCAGTCAACGGCTTGCCCCCATTCGTGCCCTTAGCTTGCAGAACAAATTTTCCCGGATCGTCATAGCCCAAAAATTCGGCGATGGATGCTGCGACCGTCATTTGGATCGCAAAACCATCCGCAGAAACAACAGGAAGAAAATCCAACGTTGGCCCAAAGGGAGTGGCCTCCGTTTGATAGGTGATTTCAGGATCTCCTTTGGCATTTGTGATTGAACTGGCACCAGTCACGATGGTTTGCATATCCAGGGTCGCGATTTGGGATTGTCGTCCGCTTAGCGTGGTCAGGCGCGGCGGGGTGAGAATATCGGTGCCCGTGAGCGTCTCTAAAGTTTTGAGAGTCGTCCGATATTGCGCTTCGGTTAATATTCCAGAAATCGATTCCGCATGAGAATTGGTCAGTTGGTTTTTTACATTCAGCTTGGCTGTCGCCAGGCTCCCGCTCACGGAGGCCGCACTTGAAGCTGTTTGGTTTGTCAGAAAAATCGTGTTTTGAGAAAACCAATTGGACCCCAATTTGTTGATCGCAGCTTCATCGATCTCCACAAACTTCGTTTCAATGGTGATTTGCGGCGTTTCAGGCGGAAATGGCGCAAGCGCTTTTTCAATTTTTTTCAAATCGTCCGGCGTCGCTCGAACCATCAGCCAGCCCAGTTTGTCTTTGTAATAAAGATTTTTACCGTTCGGCTGACCAGGGATGCCGAAATTTACGCCTTCAGATTCCAAAAAGTCTCTGATCTTCGACGCGGTGCTTTGCGTGGAATCTCCTTTCAAGCCTTGGAGAAAAGTCCGCGGGTTCACTTTAAAAACATGGGTCTGAAAATCAGTCTCATCCGCAGTGTCGGGGAAAGTGACTACGTCATCGTGATCAATACTTTCCAAAGCTGTCTGAATGATCTCCAGATCTTTCATCGTCGCGCGAACCATGAGCTGCCCGTTTTTGTCGTTGAAGAAAACCGCTTTGCCATTGGGCGAGCCGCTGGGACCGAAATTCACCCCTGCTATGGTTAAAAAATTTCTGACTTTCAGATTTATGTTCGATTGAAGATTGGTCCCATTCGATGGATTCGTGATTTGATCGTTAAATCCATCTATAAACTCTAACTTTTCCATGAATGTTTTGGGATCAAGTTTGAAAACATGCGTGTAGAGAGTGATCCCGTTTGTCGCCTTGGGAGAAAAAACCACGGCATAATCTTCAATCTTGTATTCGAGAGGCTCCTCGGCGACTTGGACAATCGCATCGAGAACGTCCACCAGACGAACATCTTTCAGCGGTGGACTGATATGAATCGTGATTTTGTTTATATCCACAAAGGAAGCGGCCGCCGCATTCGGATTGTTCGTCGGAGCAACTGGCGCATTCGGGCGAGGATTAAACATGAAATTAATTCCGCGGTGTTCTGAATCCTGTTTTTTAGAATCCGTCGCAAGAACTTTTAAAACTTCTCCCAGCGGCAGATTCTCGAACAGAACTTCACTCAAACGAATTCGATCCAGCTTTGCCATGATCGCTTGCCGGCCTTTAGAGGTGTAAACCACTTTGTCGCGCGGAGCAGAGTTGTTGGGGGCATGTGGCACGATTGGGGCGGAATTCTGAACCAATTTAGGCGGCGACGTCGGATAAATTAAATCTGGCTCTGATTGATTTACAATCTCTCCAAAAAGGCGAAGGCTCGGAAAAAGGCTTTTTAATTCGTCCCATTGTTCGGCTTTGGTTTTAGCGGGTTTGTTTGAAGGTGCGAAAAGGTCTTCACCAAACAAACCATCCCAATCAACGGGTTCCGTTTTCCCACTCAATGGAGCATGGGGCGTCAGTTCTTTTTCCTGATGAAGTAATGTTCCAGCAGCGTCGGCTTTTTTCTTTGCATTCGAATCTGCTCTTTCCTCAGCTAACGCGGCCAAAGTTATGGAAGCAAACGACCCGTTCCAGGATTTCTGAACCGCCGCTGACAAATTTTTCTCGCGCTGCTCTTTCCCGTTTTGAATCCAGCCCGAAGTGAACGCAATCAATCCGCCAAAAAAAATTACAACTGCAATTTTTGCGAAGAATAACGGCCAGCCACGTAACGTTTGTTTTTCGGTTTTTTGCAAATTGAGCAATCGTTCGACGCGCTGGCCGAGGTGCGAACGAAAACCATTTCCATCGACGCCGAGCCAGCCGAAGGAGCGCGAGTGCGTTAACTGTTGGCCGAGTTGCACGAGACATTCGGCGAGTGTGCCGGGACCGTTTTCTAAAATGGCGGCGGCTTCATCGGCGGCAAGTTCGCTGGTGGAATGCAATCGGCGGCGCGCCAACCAGACCAAAGGATGCCACCACAAAAATGCGGCGGCCAAATCAGCGAGCAAATACCAAAATGGGTCGCGCGCGGCGAGATGCGCGAGTTCGTGGGTGAGCATCGCGTCTTGTTGGGCGGAGTTTAAAGTTTGCGCGAAGCCGGAAGGCAAACCGATGCTCGGATGCGTAATTCCAAAAGTCATCGGACTGGATAAACTGTTCGATTCGAGCAGATGAATTTTGCGGCGAATTCCAAGCCGTTTGGCCAATTCAGAAACACGCTCCAGCAAATTAGGATCGCTGATTTTTTCTCGCTGGAAACGCAGCGTAAAAAACAAACAGCGGGCGAAAAGAATTCGCGCGACGATCAAACTCAAGCCGGCGAGCCAAATCATTCCGGGCCACCAGACCGTGCGAGCGACCGGTGTGTTTTCAATTTGTGGAATGAGAACAGGCTCGGACATTTCGCTCTCCACCGGCTGCGCGGTGAATTGCTCATCCGCCGGAACGCTACGTATGGAAAATTTTCTTTCGGCGACAGGTTTACCGGAAATCCAAACTGCGAGTCCGCATCCGAAGCCGGTGAGTTCTGTTGCGACGAGCAGAAGCAAACAAACAAAACAGATTTGCCAGATTGTGCGACGCCAGAAAGCGGATTGAGTGAGCAATTGCACGGCGAAGACGAGCGCGACGATCAGCCCGATTTCCAGAGCGAGAATTCCCAGAAGCCGCGTCCAGAAATTTAGTTCCAAAGTTGGGCTCATAATTTTTTCTTTCGCGCGGCGATGAGTTTTTCCAGCTTGTCCAATTCTTCACGGCTGACTTCGTGCGTGGTGAGAAGATGGCTGACCATGTCGGCGAGACTTCCCTCGAACAATCGCTCGACGAGGTGCGTGGACATTTTGCGGGTGACTTCCTCGGCTTTGATGGCGGGGCGATAAAGGAAGCGTCGCTCCTCCACGCGATATTTCACCAGGCCGCGCGCCTCCATTTTGCGCAGCATCGTGGCGATGGTCGTGTAGGCGAGTTCGGTTTCAGTGGAGAGGTTTTTGTGAACTTCAGCGACTGTGGCTTCGGAACGTTCCCAAAGCACCTGCATGATTTTGAGCTGAAGTTCGCCGAGGGCGTGAACTTTTGGTTTAGTCATGTGTTACGACCGAAGTAATACTACTAAGGTAGTAGTGTAAAGAAGAATTTTTAAACCCGTTGAAATTATTAGAGCCTCGTTACCTCGACTCCTACGATTTGAAGAATAAAAAAGCGGCGCTCTTTCGAGACGCCGCTCTGCATAAATGGGGAAAGATTATTTCGCGCCCTGATCAATCCACGCGCGGATCAAGCCGATGTTTTCTTTACTTACCGCGTCGATGGTTCCGTCCTTTTTCTCCGGAGGCATGGCCAAATCTTCGTCCAGACGTGCGATGGCCTGAACCAATTGGCTTTCGGCGCTTTTACCTTTGATAATGCCTTCGCCTTCATCGCCGCCTTTGAGTGCGGCTTCCAAACTGTCCAGACGCAGCTTGCCTTTTTGTTTTTCTGGGCCGTGGCAACTGAAGCACTGTTTCTCGAATATCGGTTTGATGTCTTTCGCGTAAGTCAGATCCTTTTTGTCAGAGGCAGGTGGAAGCTTGCTGAGATCAACGGCAGCCACCGCGGTTGAAACCGTGAATGAAAAGCTCGAAGCGAGCGCAATTGCAAAAAATTTGTTCGTCATAATAAGATTTAGAATTAACTGATTTTTCTGACGTTTAACAATGGAAAATGTTCAGGTTTATATGAAAATTCTTGTGCCCTGTCCGATTTTTGCAGCGGCGGTTACTATTCTGTAAGTGAACAGCTTGACCGACCAACAACTCCTTCGTGATTACGCCGAGCGGCGCTCGGAAGCGTCGTTTGCCGAACTGGTGCGGCGGCACGTCGATTTCGTTTATTCGGCTGCGTTGCGCATGGTTCGCGACGCACATCTCGCCGAAGACGTGACGCAAAGTATTTTCGTGGCTTTGTCGAAAAACGCGGGCCAACTCACAGATCGTCCAGTTTTATCGGGCTGGCTGCATCGCACAGCGCAAAATCTCGCGGCCAATGCTGTCCGAACCGAAGTTCGCCGTCGCAATCGCGAACAGGAGGCTGTTGCCATGAATGAATTACTCGCCCATGAATCCGATGCCGCATGGGAAAACATCGCCCTGCATCTCGACGCTGCGCTCGGCGAATTGAGCGAACCGGATCGCGACGCGTTGTTGCTCCGTTATTTTGAACGCAAGTCCGCGCGAGAAATGGCGCAGACCCTCGGTACGAGCGAAGAAGCCGCGCAAAAACGGGTGAACCGCGCGGTGGAACGTTTGCGCGAATTTTTCTCGAAACGAAATGTAACAATCGGCGCGAGCGGATTGACGGTTTTGATTTCGACAAATGCCGTTCAAGCCGCGCCGATCGATTTGATCGCCGTAGTTTCATCGGCCGTCTCTCTTGCTGGAACTGCCGTTCAAACTTCAACCGCCATCGCCGCTACGAAAACCATTGCCATGACTACATTACAAAAAACTCTCGCCGCTACCACTGTTACTATTCTTGTTGGAGTGGGAGGCTATGAAGCGCTCCTCGTCTCGCGTCTGCGCGAACAAAACCAAACCCTCCGACAACAGCAAGCGCCGTTGGCCGGACAAGTCCAACGGTTGCAGCGCGAAAAAGATGAAACTGCGAATCGGTTGTCCGCATTGGCTGATGAAATGCAAAGAGGGAAAGGCAATTCCACCGAGTTGCTCAAATTGCGTAACGAAGTTGGAATGCTGCGGCAACAGTCTGCGTTAAATCAGGCCAATGCCAAGACGCCCGGCCAAACGATGGCTAAATTGATGAGTGATTCGTCCGCCATAGAACTCGCGCGTGTGCAAATTCAGCAAAAGGTCAAAGACTGGTACACACCATTGACCAAAAGTTTAAATCTTTCGCCGGAAACAACCGGCCAACTCTTCAAGCTGATTACCGATACTGAGCTAAAGAAGAAAGCAATGTATGCCCAATTACTCAGCGGAGACGTGGATGCGGAAACCGCCTTGCAAAATCGGGACAATGCTAAAGCAGAGACGAAGAGACAAATTGCGGAACTGCTCGGCGATTCCGGTTACGCACAATTCGATCAGTTCAATCGCGACGCTGCCGCCTATGAATTGGTCAAAGGACTAAACAAAGAACTGGACGATAAAGCGCTCAACGACGACCAAAGCAAACGGATTATGGCGTTGTTTGCCGCCGAACCAGCCATTCCCATAGACGATATGGATTTGTTCCGCTCCAAGGAATCGCTGGATGCGCTTTTTCAAACGCTGGTAGATCGCGGCCATCACGATTTGCAAAAAGCCGCCAGCTTTCTGACTCCGGAACAGTTGGCCGCCGCATATTCAATCCAAAGCAATTATTTCAACACCATAAAAACTCAATTGACTTTGGGACAGCAGCTCGTCAATGGCACTTCGAGACGGCGTAACTGACAAACTAGACGCGCGCTTTCACTCCATGTCGCGGCGAATAGGCGCTGACGAAACCGTTTTCCTCCTTTCCCTGTCCGATTTGTTTGCCTGCGGGTACTATCCGGTGAGTGAACGATCTGACCGACCAGCAACTTTTGCGCGACTATGCGGAACGCCAATCCGAAACTGCATTCGCAGAACTCGTGCGGCGGCACGTCGATCTGGTCTATTCCGCAGCGTTGCGAATGGTTTGTGACCCGCATCTGGCTCAGGATGTGACGCAAGCCGTTTTTTTGGCTTTGGCGCAGAATGCCCGACACCTAATTGATCGCCCAGTCTTGTCTGGCTGGCTGCATCGCACTGCGCAGAATATCGCATCCAAATCCGTCCGCACCGAAGTCCGTCGTCGCGCCCGCGAACAGGAGGCTGTCGCTATGAATGAATTGCTTACCCACGAATCTGATGCCGACTGGAAAAATATTGCACCGCATCTCGACACCGCGCTCGGCGAATTAAGCGAACCGGACCGCGACGCGTTGTTGTTGCGATATTTTGAGCGCAAGTCCGCGCGCGAAATGGCGCAAACCCTCGGCACGAGCGAAGAAGCCGCGCAAAAACGGGTGAATCGCGCGGTAGAACGTTTGCGTGAATTTTTCTCGAGACGAAATGTGACGGTTGGCGCAAGCGGATTGGTGGTTCTGATTTCAACGAATGCCGTTCAAGCCACGCCGATTGGATTGGTTGTCACGATTTCAACTGCCACCTTCGCCGGAACAACACTCGCCACCGCCTCAACTGCAACCGCAACCCAAGCCATTACCATGACCGCACTTCAGAAAACCGTTGTCGCTGCTACAATCGCCATCCTCGCTGGAGTGAGCATCTACGAAGCCCGCCAAGCCTCGCAAATGCGCGATCAAGTTAAAACGCTCCAGCAACAGCAATCGCCGTTGTCCGAACGAATCCAGCAATTGCAAAGCGAAAGGGACAGGAGAACAATTCAATTAGCCGCACTTCATGACGAAAACCAGAGGTTGACTCAAAACACCCAAGAACTCCTCAAATTGCGCGGCGAGGTTGCGCGATTGAAAAGTGCCGTCAGTGTTAACACCTCAACAAATCAGTCGAGCGAAGACTTGAAAGAGGAAATTAAGTTCTGGCTCTCGCGCGTAGAAAAGCTGAAGGCAAGCTTACAAGACCTTCCTGACAAATGCATCCCAGAATTCCAGTTCATGAATGAGCCTGGCTGGATGTTCGCCAGCCAAGGCGTAAATTTTGATTCCGATATTGGTCTGGACAACGCCGTCAAGATTGCGCAGGGGCTTGCCAAGAGAGGTTTTGCGGACGCTCTTCATAACGCACTCAAAAAATTCATGGCAGAAAACGGCCAATTGTTTCCTCCTAATTTCTCAGCGCTCCAGTCCTATCTTCCACAGTTAAAGGACACTTCAATCTTTCAAAGATATCAAATCGCACGCACTCAACTAAGAACCGAAATAAATTATGCCACCAAAACGGCACGCGAGATCTACCACGAAGCAGACGCAAATAGCCCGGGAGAATGGATAATTAGGGAAAAGAATCCCTTGTACGACGGTGACCATCAAATCGTAATTACGTCCACAGGTGTTACTCTTCAACCATTCGCCGAGAAGTGAACGCAGAGGAGCAGAGTTCACGCAAAGAAGGAATGAACGAAGCGCATTTCTCTGCGAAAATTTTTGCGACCTTTGCGTTAAAAACTTTTGATACGTCTGCCCTGGCTAATCCTTTTCCTAAACCACACTCATTTCACCTTCTTCACCTTTTCCCAACGCAAGGTCTTCGCGGATTTCAATACGGCGTCGGTCACGTAATCGGTGGCGAGGCCGTCTTTGAAAGTTGGGCTGGCCATTTTGCCACTGCTCAAGCCTTGGATGAAATCGGCGACTTGATGGACGAACGTTTCCGCGTAGCCGATTTGCAGGCCGGGCACCCACCAGTTTTTCATGTAGGGATGATCGCCATCGGTGATGTGAATCGATTTCCAGCCGCGAATTTTTCCTTCGTCTTTGTAATCGAAAACTTGCAGGCGATGCAGATCATGAAGATCCCAGAAGAGTGAACCGTTTTCGCCGTTGATTTCAAAAGTGTAGAGCGCCTTGTGGCCGCGCGCGTAACGAGTCGATTCAAATGTGGCGAGCGAACCGTTGCTGAATCGCGCGAGAAATAAACTTGCGTCGTCGATGGTCACTTTTTCCATCTTGCCGGTGAGCGTGTGTTTGCGTTGTTTGACGAACGTCTCGGTCGTCGCGGTGACGGTGTCGATGCTGCCGTTGAGCCAGAGGGCGGTGTCGATGCAGTGCGCGAGCAAATCGCCCGTGACGCCGCTGCCTGCGACTTTTGCGTCGAGACGCCAGAGACCCGCGCCGCCTTGCGGAAGATCGGCGTTGATCGTCCAGTCCTGCAAAAATTTCGCGCGGTAATGGAAAATTTTCCCGAGGCGGCCTTCGTCGATGAGTTGCTTGGCGAGCGTGACGGCGGGAACGCGGCGATAATTATACCAAACCATGTTCGGCACTTTGGCTTTCGTGACAGCGGCGAGAATTTTCTCCGCTTCAGGTCCGTTCATCGCGAGCGGTTTTTCGCACAGAATCATTTTGCCCGCTTTGGCGGCGGCGATGCAGATTTCCGCGTGGACATTGTTCGGCGCGGCGATGTCGATGACATCAATGTCATCGCGCGCAATCAATTTGCGCCAATCGGTTTCAATGGATTCGTAGCCCCATTTTTTCGCGAAGGCTTTGGCATTTTTTTCGTCGCGCGCGCAAATCGCTTTGAGAACCGGTTGATATTCGAGGTCGAAAAAGTTTTTGACCTGCGTGAAAGCGTTGGAGTGCGTGCGGCCCATGAAGCCGTAACCGATGAGTCCTACTCGTAATTGTTTCATAAATTGTGTTCGCACGTTTTATGGAAATTTTGGAATGAAACAAGCCTGAACTCACAAGACAGACGCGTCTAAACCGATGAGGCAGAAGAAAGCTCGCCCTCACCCTAACCCTCTCCCCCGTGGAGAGGGAACAGTTGTTCTACGTTTTGGTTTTCGGACGGCTTTGTGGAAAATCCAGCCGCCGTATTTTCAGCGAGACGAAAACGATTCTCCCTCTCCTTGGGGAGAGGGCCGGGGTGAGGGAGAGCGTCTCTCTCTTTATTCCATCTGAACCCTTCGACAAATTCTCCGTAACGGATTTGGTGCTTCACCCGTCTTGAAATACTCTATGCGCCGACTCTTTTTCTTTTCGTTTGTTTGCCTTCTGTTTTGCTCCGCGTCGAGCGGAGCGTTTGCAGAAGATTCCTCAAAAAACAAAACTTCCAAACCGAACGTCCTTTTCATCGCAGTCGATGATCTCAATCACTGGGTCGGTTACATGAAGCGTAATCTGCAAACGAAGACTCCAAACATCGATCGTCTTTCCAAAATGGGCGTTTCGTTCATGAACGCGAATTGCGCTGCGCCACTTTGCAATCCATCGCGCGCCGCGTTGATGAGTGGTTTGCGACCGAGCGCGAGCGGTTGTTACGAGAACAATCAAAACTGGAAAAAATTTATTCCCGAAGGATTAGGATTGTCGGCGACGTTCAAAAATGCCGGATACTTCGTGGCGGGCGCGGGAAAAATTTATCACGCCAATACCTTTTATCCGGGTGAATGGACTGAGTATTCCAAGAATAATGGCTCGGAAGAAGACGAGCATGGCACCGGTGTGACGAAGCTGGAGGGATTTCAAATTCCGGTGAAACACGACCTCAAAGACCAGGATATTTCCGACTGGCACATCACCGACTATTGCATCGAGCAGCTTGGCAAAAAACATGAGCAACCGTTCTTTCTCGCGTGCGGTTTGCACAAACCGCATTTGCCCTGGGTTGTGCCGCGTAAGTATTACGACATGTTTCCCCTCGATAAAATTGAACTTCCACCTTACAAAAAAGACGATCTTGCGGATATTCCTCCCGCTGGCGTGCGCATGGCGAAACCCGAAGGCGATCACAAATCAATTCTCAAATCAGATCGTTGGAAAGCCGCCATTCAATCTTATCTCGCGTCAATTGCTTACACCGACATGAACATCGGACGACTTCTCGACGCCTTGGAAAAAAGTCCGCAGCGCGACAACACCATCATTGTTTTCTGGGGCGACCACGGCTGGCACCTCGGCGAAAAAGATCATTGGCGCAAATTTTCTCTCTGGGAGGAATCAGCGCGCGCTCCATTGATATGGGTCGCGCCTGGCGTGACGAAGCCCGGCACCATTTCTGAACACCCGGTTGATTTCATGAGCATTTATCCAACGCTTTGTGAGTTGACCGGAATTCCGCTCCCAAAACATGTCGAAGGCGAGAACATTAAACCGCTTCTCCAAAATCCGAAAGCGGATTGGAAAACTCCCGCGCTTACCACATTCGGTTTTCAAAATCACACTTTGCGTTCTGAGCAGTGGCGTTACATTCGTTACGCGAACGGTGGTGAAGAACTTTACGACCATCGAAACGATCCCTACGAATGGACAAATCTCGCCAGCCGCGCGGAATTAAAGTCGGTGAAAGAAAATATAGCGAAATCCTTCCCCAAGAAAAATGTTCCAGAAGGAAAACAAAAAGGCGGCGATGAAGATTCCAGCGAAGCAAGCGGTAAGACAAAGAAGTAATCCACTTTTCATATGCAACGACGCACCCATCAGTTCCTGTGGATTTTTATCTCTCTAATATTTTTGGCTCTACTTTTGCGGGCGGCGGAATCGAAATCCACAAAACCAAATATCATTTTTATTTTGAGCGACGATCTCGCGATGGGCGACGTCGGTGTTTACGGCCAAAAATTTATCAAAACGCCCAATCTGGATCGCATGGCGGCGGAAGGGACGCGTTTCACGCAGGCGTATTGCGGCACCACCGTTTGTGCGCCATCACGCGCGTCGCTCATGACGGGATTGCATACAGGGCATTCTCCCATTCGCGCAAATTGGGAAATCGCGCCCGGTGAAGGACAACTTCCGCTACCCGCCAAGACCGTGACCGTCGCGCAAATTCTCAAAGGCGCGGGTTACGCGACAGCGTGCATGGGCAAATGGGGAATGGGCATGTTCGACACGACGGGCAGTCCGCTGAAAAAAGGTTTCGATCATTTCTTCGGCTACAATTGCCAGCGTCACGCACACAGTTATTTTCCAACGTATCTCTACAACGACGACACGCGTTTTGATTTGCCGGGTAACGACGGAAAAGGCATCGGCAAAACTTACGCGCAAGATTTGATTCAGAAAGACGTGCTCAAATGGGTTCGCACACAAAAGGAAAATCCATTTTTTCTTTTCTACGCGATAACACTGCCGCATGGCCGTCACGAAATTGATGACCTCGGTGAATACGCCACGCGTGCCGACTGGACGCCACAGCAAAAAAGTTATGCCGCGCAAGTGACGCGCCTGGATCGCGACGTCGGTCAATTGCTCAACTTGCTCAAGGAACTTAATCTCGATGAGAAAACCATCGTGTTCTTCTCAGGGGATAACGGTTCGTCGTTCGCGGACAATTCTGAAATCGGCAAACGGTTCGATCAAACGATGGGCGGGAAATTGCGCGGCTTTAAACGATCAATGTACGAAGGCGGACTTCGTCAGGCGGCAATGGTGCGTTGGCCGAGCGTGATTCCCGCAAAGCGGGTGAGTGATGAACCATGGGCGTTTTGGGATTTTCTTCCGACCGTGACGGAATTGGCTGGCGCAAAAATTCCCGCGTCATTCAAGCCAGATGGTTTTTCCCTCGTCTCATTTCTCAAAGGCGGTTCCGCTCCGAAGCGCGATTATTTTTATTGGGAGCTTCACGAAACAGCATCCATGCAGGCCGTTCGCTTCGGCGATTGGAAAGCGGTGAAGAACGCTCCATCTGCCGCAGTTGAACTTTACGATTTGAAATCGGATTCAGCTGAAAGAAATAATTTAGCCGCGCAAAAACCTGAAGTGGTGGAAAAAGCAGTTCGCCTGATGAAAGAAGCGCATGTGGACGATCCGAATTGGCCAATGCGCGAAAAGAAGGAAGCCAGAGTTCAGCCTGCGACGACAGAGAAGAATTAATTATTTTGGGAACATCCGCGCGTTGACCATGATGGAAAACTTCTCCACCTTCTAGCGATGTTGGATTTTGATTCGCTGGGAAAATTTTTAGAAAAAGAAAAACCCGCCGCGCTGGAATTTCTCCGGCAAATGGTCGGCATCAACAGTTGGACGCTTAACCCTGATGGCGTGAACCGCCTCGCGAAATTCACCGCAGAAAATTTCGCGCCGCTCGGTTTCATCGCCGAATTTGTTCCGTCCAAGAATCCAAAGTTCGGCAACCATCTGGTGCTCACACGCAAAGGAAAATCTTCGCGTAGCGTCGCGATGGTTTCGCATCTGGATACCGTTTTCCCCTCGGAAGAAGAGGCGCGAAATAATTTTCATTGGCTCGTCGAAGGCGACCGCGCTTATGGTCCCGGCACGCAAGACATCAAAGGCGGCACGATGATGATGTGGATGGTTTTGCGTGCGCTGCAATCGCATGCGCCAAAAATTTTCGACGACATCACCTGGAAACTTTTTCTCAATTCGTCTGAGGAAATGTTTTCACCGGACTTCGGCGCTCTCTGCCGCAGCCACTTCGATGCACAGACATTGGCCGCGCTGGTTTTCGAAGCCGAAGGTCGTTTGGGAAAAGAAAGTCTGATGGTCGTCGCGCGAAAAGGTCGCGCAACATGGCGTGTCACTGCGAGCGGACGCGGCGCGCACGCGGGCGCAAAACATTCGCAGGGCGCGAATGCTGTCGAACAGCTCGCGAAAATTTTACCGCGCATCGCCGCGCTCACAGATTATTCGCGCGACCTCACGTTTAACATCGGCACGGTTGCGGGCGGCACAGTTTTAAATCGAGTTCCGCACGAAGCTATTGCTGAAGGCGAATTCCGTTCTTTCACGCCCGAGTCCTATGCGCACGGCAAATCCGCATTGCTCGCGCTCACCGGCCCCGGCGATGTTCGCAGTCCCACCGACGGATTTCGTTGTGAAATAAAAGCGGAAATTTTATCCGAGAGTCGTCCCTGGCCGCGCAACCAAGCGACTGATGCGCTTTACGAATTTTGGAAACAAGCCGGCGACGAATTGAAAATTCCCGTGAATCTTCAAGAACGCGGCGGCCTCAGCGATGGCAATCTGATTTGGGACGCCGTCCCCACGCTCGACGGCCTCGGCCCGTGGGGCGACAACGATCATTGCTCCGAACGTAGTGCCGACGGCAGTAAAGTTCCTGAGTTCGTCGAACTCAGCGGTATCGTCCCCAAAGCGATGTTGAACACGCTGGCGATTTTGAAATTACTGCAAGCACATTGATTTGGCGCGACACACGCCCTTTCCACATTGAAGCGGTATTGCTCCTTTGCCGTCAGATGTTTTGTCCCCGCAAAGAAAATTAAATATTTTCTGTCGGATTTGCCGGTGGCCGGGGATTTACTACTTGAAGGCGTTATGAAAGACATGCCGTTGCTACAGCAATATGCCCGCGACAATTCGGAGAGCGCATTTAGACAGCTCGTTGAACGCCATTTGAATCTCGTTTATGCCGCCGCTCTTCGTCAGGTGCGCGATCCCTCGCTCGCGCAGGACGTTGTTCAGGCGGTTTTTTTAATTCTCGCAAAAAATGCCGGCAAAATTTCTCCAAACACGATTCTTTCCGGTTGGCTTTACCGCACCACCCACTTCGTCGCCGCAAAAGCTTTGCGCAGTGAACTTCGCCGCAAACATCATGAAAAGGAGGCCGTCCAAATGCAAACCACTGAATTCGCCGCGCCCGACAGAGCGTGGGAAAAACTCGCTCCGTTTTTGGACGACGCCATGGTGCAGCTTAATGAAAAGGACCGCACCGCCATTCTGCTCCGCTATTTCGAAAACAAAGATCTTGAGAGTGTGGGCAACGCCATTGGCATGAGTGAAGATGCCGCGCAGAAACGCGTGTCGCGCGCGCTCGAAAAATTGCGACGTCTTTTCACCAAGCGCGGAATCGTTTTACCGGGCGCCGTTTTGGGAAGCACCATTGCTGCCCGCGCCGTGGATGCCGCGCCTGCGTTTGGTTTTGGCGAAGTGGTCGTGGTGAATTGTCTGAATAAGGCAGTTGTCGCTCCCGGAATTTATGCGTTGGTTCAAGAAAGTTTGCGGCAACTTTTCTGGATAAAATTTGTGAAGGCCGCCGGTGCCACTTGTGTGTTGGTCGCTGCCGGATTTTTCTTTGCGGAAAATTTTCCCATCCACGCCAAAGAAAAAGAGGTCGCGCGCAATTCTGGTTCAGCCAACAATTCTGTCGCATCTAAAAAGCGAATCGTAACGCGAGCCAGCATTGCAAAAGTTGGAACGATTAATTCAACCGTCGAACCGTTACCGGTTTTTCAGACTGAAACCGCCTCATTGGTTCTCGCGCCGCAGAGCACACCGAAACCATCGGACACTAACTCTCCAACTCGACCGTTGAAACCCGTCGCATCGCAAGTTTCACATTCCGCGAAAACGGCGCCAGCACAGCTTGGTAAATCCCGCGCGTATATTCCTCCCGCTGTCGTTAAAACCAACTCGGCGAGTAACGATTTTAAAATTGCTGTTACACCTGCGAATGATGCCACAAAGATGCTGCCCGTCTTAAGTCCGAGAAGGGTCAATAAACCTGTGATCACCCGCAGGCAAACACCACGAAAAACTTTGCCCACATCCAGTCCGCGCAACGACGAACAACGCAGGACATTTTAAGTTATGAACACGGGTTCAATGCAGCGAAAAGCATTTACGCTGATCGAACTTCTCGTGGTTGTGGCAATTATTCTGGTGCTTGCCGGACTACTTCTTCCCACATTGGCCAAATCCAAAGAGCGCGCTTTGAAAGTGTCGTGTGTGAACAACCTGCGGCAAATCGGATTGGCGTTGCAAATGTATACCGAGGAACACCGCTTTTATCCGGCGCATTACATTCCAGCCGATCCAATCGAGAACAGCGTCATCGTGTGGCCGGGACGGCTTTTGCCCTACGCCGGAAAAAGCAGCGTCGTGTTTTCGTGCCCGACCGATGATCCTAAACATAAATGGAAAACCGACGACGCTGGATTTCCATTTAACATTCGTTCCAACACCCGATTCAGCTACGGCTACAATGATTGGGGCGGCGTAAAATATTTGACCCTGCCGTATCTTGGGCTTGGAGCGTATGCGGATGATTCAGAGTTCGGAGAAGTCGCGCCGACGCGAATTAAAGTTCCCAGCGATATGATCGCAATAACCGATTCATTGTCCGATGGCGTTTGGGATACGGCCACATGTCCGAGTCCCGGCGCAAAAGAGCAATGGCCTTCCGACCGACACAGTGATGGCGCGAATGTTTTGTTCGCTGACATTCATGTTGATTATGTGAAGCAACAGAAGCTCATCGCCCCCGAACCGCAGATGCGCCAACGTTGGAACAGCGACCACAAACCGCACGAGGAGCTTTGGCCCAAGCCTTGAATCGTTAAGACAATTCTCTGGTTCGCAATTTTGATTTCCGCTCCAGGCAGAGCTAACCGAACGAAACTTATTTTCCCCGCACGTCTCAACGGTTACGATTCCATCACGCAGAAATTTATGACCCTTCGTTTCATTTTCGTTATTGCCGTTGGATTGTTTGTCAGCGCTTCAACAAATGCCGCAGAGAAATCTACATCACGCCCCAATATTCTGCTCATCCTCGCCGATGACCTCGGTTACTCCGACCTCGGTTGTTACGGCAGCGAAATTCAAACGCCCAATCTCGACGCGCTCGCCAAGAAAGGTCTGCGCTTCACACAATTTGATAACACCGCCCGCTGCTGGCCGACACGCGCGGCGATGTTGACCGGTTATTACGCGCAACAAATCCATCGTGATGTTCTGCCCGGACTGGATGGTGGCGGTAGGGGTATGAGACAAAATTGGGCGCGGCTTCTCCCGGATTTTTTGCGGCCACTTGGCTATCGTTCGTATCATTCCGGTAAATGGCACATCGACGGATTGCCGCTGGAGAACGGCTTCGATCACTCCTATCGCCTCGACGATCACGACCGTTATTTTCATCCAGATGAACATTATCTGGACGGCGAAAAACTCCCGCCGGTTGCGTTAGGTACAAATTATTATACGACTCGCGCCATTGCCGATCACGCGATTCGCTCCCTGAAAGAACATGCGGAGAAATTTTCTGATCAGCCGTTTTTCGAATACATCGCCTTTACCGCCCCGCACTTTCCAATTCAGGCGTTGCCCGAAGACATCGCCAAATACCGCGACACCTATCGCGACGGCTGGGACGCTTTGCGCAAACAACGTTGGGAGCGAATGATCAAAATGAAACTCCTCGACGCAAAACTTTCGCTTCTTGATCCAGTGACTGTTCCTGCGTGGAATTTTTCTGCTGACGTTTTGCGCGAACGCATTGGCTCCAACGAGGTCACGCACGCCGTCGCCTGGCAAGATCTGACGTCCGAACAACAAAAATTTCAGTCCGCCAAAATGGCGGTACATGCCGCGATGATCGATCGCATGGATCAGGAGATCGGTCGCGTCATCGCCCAAATCCGCGCGATGAAAGCCCTCGATAACACGATCATTCTTTTTCTCTCCGACAATGGCGCGAGCGCCGAGCAAATTATTCGCGGCGACGGCCATGATCCCTCCGCGCCGATTGGTTCCGCGAAATCTTTTTTGGGAATCGGCCCCGGTTGGTCAAGCGTCGCCAACACGCCCTTGCGTTTGCACAAATCATGGGCGCATGAAGGCGGCATTTCGACACCGCTGATTGTGCATTGGCCTGATGGCATCAAAGCTCACGGCCAATTGCGCATGAACCCCGGTCACGTGATTGATCTCGCGCCAACACTTCTCGAGCTTGCTGGCGGAAAAAAGCCAGCCAATTGGAACGGCCAGCCGATTCCGCCCTCGCCCGGCCTGAGTCTGGTTCCGGTTTTGAAAAAGGACGGTACCGTCACGCACGAATATCTTTGGTGGTATCACTCCGGCAATCGCGCCATCCGCATGGGCGATTGGAAACTCGTTTCCAAAGGAGAAGCCCGCCCGTGGGAACTTTACAATCTCGCGCGTGACCGCACTGAAACCACCGACCTCGCCACAAAATTTCCTGAGAAAGCTCGCGAACTCGAACAAGCCTGGACAAAACATCTCAACGAATTCAGCGCGCTCGCTTCCAAAGATGGTCCGGTGGAGAAAGAGCGGAAAAAATCTCCGCGAAAAAACGAGTCCGCAGAGTGAAACGCCGGACTGCGCCAGAAAAAGTTTTAATGACCGAACCCGATGGAGAAAATGTCGCGCCGCGAAATTTCGTTAAACTAGAATTCCACTTTCGGCGCATTCTTCTCTTCGGCGGGCGCTTCGAAAAATGGTTCTTCTCTGAATCCAAACATTCCTGCGATCATAACGGTTGGGAAAGTTTGGATCGCCGTGTTCAGTTGCGCGACGGAATCATTGTAGGCCTGTCGCGACGATGCGATGCGATTCTCCGTGGAACCCAACTCGCCTTGCAGCGAAAGAAAATTCTGGTTTGCTTTTAAATCTGGATACGCTTCGGCGACGGCCATCAAGCGCGCCAAGGCTCCACTTAATTCTCCTTCGGCTTTTATTTTATCCGCTGGGATCGTAACGCTCGTTGCTTTCGCGCGCGCGTTCATCACGGCTTCGAGCGTTCCTTTTTCGTGCGTGGCGTAGCCTTTGACGGTGTTGACGAGATTGGGAATAAGGTCGTGCCGACGCTTGAGTTGCACGTCGATTTGCGCCCAGGCATTTTTGACCGCTTGACGCAATCGAACCAGACTGTTGTAAGCTCCCATCAGCCAAAGGCCGATGAGCAAAGCAATTCCGGCCAGAACAATAAGAATTATTAGCACGACTCGCATGTCGGGAATTTAGAACTTTGATTGCGTTTGGCAACGTTTTCTCACGAGCGGAATACGCGATGAATTTTTCACGCAATTTGTAATTAGGTTATGAAACAAACAGCACAACAACTTTGGGAACGATTTCAAAAATATTATACGGAATATCCGTCCATTGAATTGGCGCTCGATATTTCGCGGATGAATTTTGCCGACGATTTTTTCGCGAAGATGGAGCCGCGAATTCAAAAAGCATTCGCGGCGATGGACGAATTGGAAAAAGGCGCGATTGCAAATCCGGATGAGAATCGAATGGTGGGCCATTATTGGCTGAGAAATTCTTCGCTGGCCCCCACCGCAGAAATTAAATCAGCAATTGATGAAACTTTGGCCAGGATTAAAACTTTCGCCCAGAAAATTCATGATGGAACGATTCGCGGTGAGCACGGTGCATTTAAACACCTGCTGATTATCGGCATCGGCGGGTCGGCTCTTGGTCCGCAGTTTGTCTCGGCGGCACTCGGCTATCCCAAAACCGATAAAATGAAGATTCATTTTTTCGATAACACTGATCCAGATGGAATGGAAAAGGTGATTTCGGGAATTCCCAACCTCGGAGAAACACTTTGTGTCGTCATTTCCAAATCAGGCGGAACCAAAGAAACGCGCAACGGAATGTTGGAAGCAAAAGCGACATATGAAAAAGGTGGATTGCGATTTGAAAGCCACGTCGTTGCGATCACCGGCACTGGAAGCGAATTAGACAAAGTGGCGCAAAATAATAAGTGGGTTGACCGCTTTCCAATGTGGGATTGGGTTGGAGGACGCACAAGTGAATTATCGGCTGTGGGTTTATTGCCCGCTGCTCTTCAAGGTATCAATGTGACCAAAATGTTGAAGGGCGCTTCTCTCTGCGATGAAGCAACCCGAAGCAAAAACGTTAAAGACAATCCAGCGGCACTATTGGCGCTGATGTGGTTCTATTCCGGTAACGGTAAAGGCCATAAAGACATGGTAATCCTGCCATATAAAGACCGTTTAGAGCTGTTTTCGCGCTATTTACAGCAGTTAATCATGGAGTCGATTGGCAAAGAAAAGGATTTGAACGGCGAGGTGGTAAATCAAGGAATCGCGGTTTATGGAAATAAAGGGTCAACCGATCAACACGCTTATATTCAACAACTTAGAGATGGAATAAACAATTTTTTCGCGACATTTATCGAAGTTTTAGAGGACGCAAATGGCCCTTCACTTCAGGTCGAGCCACAAACCACGTCTGGAGATTTCTTGCACGGATTCTTTTTGGGGACACGACAGGCGCTTTTCGAGAATAATCGGGATTCGATAACGCTAACGATACGGAAAGTATCCCCATTTTCTGTTGGGATGTTGATTGCGCTTTTTGAACGGACGGTGGGATTCTATGCCTCGTTGATTAACGTCAATGCGTATCATCAACCTGGAGTCGAAGCTGGGAAAAAAGCCGCTGCGGCAATCATCGAACTTGAATTGAAGATACTCAATTATTTGAAATCCAATCCAGCACCCAAATCGCTTTCTGAAATTGCTCAGACCATCGGTGCGCTGGACCGATTGGAATCCATTTTCAAAATCTGTGAACATCTGACAGCTAATCCAGATCGGCGCATAAAAAAGATTGTCGCGAAATCCCCCTTTGAATCCCGCTACGCTTTCGCCTAGACTACGCGCATGTTTGTTTTTCCAAAACGGTATGACGTGATCGTCGTGGGTGCAGGCCACGCAGGAGTTGAGGCGGCGCTTGCTGCTTCAAGGATGGGTTGCGAAACTTTGCTGTTGACGATCAATGCCGATACGATTGGTCAAATGTCGTGCAACCCGGCGATTGGCGGATTGGCAAAAGGACATTTGGCTCGCGAAATCGATGCGCTCGGTGGAGAGATGGGTAAAGTGACGGACATGGCTGGCCTTCAATTTCGGATGTTGAACACAAAAAAAGGCCCGTCCGTTTGGGCACCTCGTGCTCAATGTGATAAGAAGGCTTATCAATTTCGGCTCAAATGGGTTTGTGAACGTCAGTCCAATTTGGATATCAAACAAGGCCAGTCGGCCAAGTTGCTTTTTAAGGATGGAAAGGTTTTTGGCGTCGAGACGACTTTGGAGGTTCAGTTTCATGGAGAAACGGTTGTCGTTACGACGGGGACATTCTTGCGTGGCTTGATGCATATCGGATCAAACCAGCAATCGGGAGGTCGCGCTGGCGAATCGGCGGCGATGGGACTTTCGGGCTCTTTGCAGGAACTTGGATTAGAACTGGGACGACTTAAAACTGGGACCCCGCCGAGATTGTTAAAGCGCTCAATCGATTTTTCTAAGCTTGAAGCGCAGCCAGGTGAGGAGCCAGTTCCTTACTTCACTTACTGGAAAGACGATTTGTTCCACGTGGAACAAAATAAGAAATCTGAGACGCCTTATCCGCCCGGTTCGGTTTTGGAACAGATTAACGGACAGCTTCCTTGTCATGTTACTTACACGACAGACAAGACGGCTTCCACTATACGCGCGAACCTACATAAATCGCCGATGTATTCGGGGGTTATCGAGGGGGTTGGGCCGCGATATTGCCCATCTATCGAGGATAAAATCGTGAAGTTTGCCGAAAAGGAACGGCACCAGATCTTTCTCGAGCCAGAGGGGATCGCGACGGATGAGATTTATGTGAATGGGTTTTCGACCTGCCTGCCGTTTGAAGTTCAGATTGATTTGGTGCGCACAATCCTCGGTTGCGAAAACGCGGACATCATGCGCCCAGCCTACGCGGTTGAATATGATTTTGCTTTCCCAACCCAGCTAAACCCTTCCCTTGAAACAAAGGTTTGCGAAAATTTGTATCTTGCGGGGCAAATCAATGGAACTTCTGGTTATGAAGAGGCGGGGGCACAAGGTTTGATCGCGGGAATCAATGCTGCGCGTCGAGTCAAAAAACTGGAACCGATCATTTTGCGACGGGATCAGGCTTACATCGGGGTTCTGATTGACGATCTTGTTACGAAAGGGACGGTTGAACCTTATCGTATGTTTACGTCGAGGGCTGAGTATCGGTTGGTTTTGCGCCAAGACAATGCGGATATGCGGTTGAGCAAAATTGGGTTTGACGCTGGGCTTTTGCCGAAACGGAACTATGAACAGTTTGAACTTAAGAGAATGGCGGTCAGCCTCGAACTGGATCGGCTCGAACAAACTCGGCATGGTGTCGATACTTTGATGCAGATTCTCAAGCGGCCAGAGAATACCTATAATGATCTGCCTAGTAAGAATGATCTCTTATCTGCTGAAGCTAGCCAGCAAGTTGAAATTGCGGTCAAATATGCTGGATATATCAGCCGACAGGAAATTGAAGTCGCTAAGTTCAAAAACATGGAAGAGAAGCAGATTCCAGTTTCGTTCGACTACGCGCTGGTGCCCAGTTTGAGGAATGAAGCCCGCCAAAAGCTTGCTAAAATCCGGCCCGTCACAGTTGGTCAAGCTTCCAGGATTTCGGGGGTATCTCCTTCGGACATCGGGTTGATTCTAGTCTGGCTGAAAAGAGGCGACTCAAAGCCAAAAGTTGAATTGGAATCTGAGACGCAAGTGTGACATTCGTCACACATGTCCGTATTTTAGAGACTATATGTCTCTTATTGTACCCGCCGTAATTATTCTTTTTATATTCATAACACATTTATATGTAGTAACTTGTGATTATGTTTACCATCATGGCACTGCTGCTGCTTAAAGAATTTCGGATTTTATTTAATTTTTAAACCTATTAATTTTTTATGGCGAAAGTAATTGGAATTGATCTTGGAACCACGAACTCCTGCATGGCGGTGATGGAAGGCGGGGAGCCGATGGTTTTGGAAAACTCTGAAGGAAAGCGCACGACTCCTTCCGTCGTGGCTTTTACCAAAACGGGCGAACGAATTGTCGGCGACGCCGCAAAACGTCAGGCCGTCACGAATCCTCGTAACACTGTTTATTCCGTGAAGCGTTTCATGGGGCGCAAGTTTGACGAAGTTCAAGAGGAGTTGAAGCGCGTTCCTTACAAAGTCGTTCGTGCGAGCAATGGCGATGCGGCAGTTGAAGTCGAAATTGATGGCAAGCCGAAGCAATTCACGCCGCCGGAAATTTCCGCGATGATTTTGGGCAAATTGAAGGCCGACGCCGAAACGCGCCTTGGCGAAAAAATTACCCAAGCCGTCATCACGGTTCCTGCATATTTTAATGACTCGCAACGCCAGGCCACCAAGGATGCTGGCAAAATTGCTGGCCTTGAAGTTCTTCGCATTATTAATGAGCCGACGGCAGCTTCGCTCGCTTACGGCCTCGATAAAAAGAAAGACGAAAAAATCGCCGTGTACGATCTCGGTGGCGGCACGTTTGATATTTCCGTTCTCGAAATTGGCGATGGCGTTTTTGAAGTCAAAGCCACGAATGGCGACACGCATTTGGGCGGTGACGATTGGGACAATAAATTGATGGATTGGATTCTCGACGAATTTAAACGCGAGCAGGGCATGGATCTGCGCAAGCAGCCGGACGCTTTGCAACGCATCAAAGAAGAAGCGGAAAAAGCGAAAATCGCGCTCTCCAGTTCGCAGCAATACGACATCAATCTTCCGTTCATCACGGCCGACGCGAGCGGGCCGAAACATATTTCGCTGAAACTCACTCGCGCAAAAATGGAGCAACTCACCGACAGCCTTTTCGAGCGCACGATTGCGCCGGTCAAAGCCTGTTTGAAAGATGCGGACATCACGGCGGAAAAAATCGACGAACTCGTTCTCGTCGGTGGGATGACGCGCATGCCGCGAGTTGTGGAAACCGCGCACAAGCTCGTCAACAAACCGCCGCATCAAGGGGTGAACCCCGACGAAGTCGTCGCGATTGGCGCGGGCATTCAAGGCGGCGTTCTCAAAGGCGACGTCAAAGATGTTCTCTTGCTCGACGTGACGCCGTTGTCGCTCGGCATCGAAACTCTCGGTGGCGTTTTCACGAAACTTATTGAGCGCAACACCACGATTCCTTCGCGCAAATCGGAAATTTTCTCCACGGCTTCGGACAATCAGCCCGGCGTTGAGATTCATGTGTTGCAAGGCGAACGCCAGTTCTCCCGTGATAATAAAACTATCGGAAAATTTAATCTGACCGACATTCCGCCGGCGCCGCGTGGTGTTCCGCAAATTGAAGTCACCTTCGACATCGACGCGAACGGCATTTTGCACGTCAGCGCGAAAGATCTCGGCACGGGCAAGGAACAGAAAATCACGATCACGGCGAGCAGCGGTCTTTCCAAAGATGAAATTGAAAAGATGAAGAAAGACGCGGAGTTGCACGCCGAAGAGGACAAGCAGAAGAAAGAAGAAATCGAAACGCGCAACGAAGCGGACAACGCGGTTTATCGTTCGGAAAAAATGTTGAAGGACAACGCGGACAAAATTTCTGCGGACGACAAAACGAAAATCGAAACGGCGGCCAACGAAGTCAAAGAAGCGCTCAAGGGCAACGACTCGGCGGCGATCAAAGCGGCGAGCGACAAAATGAACGAAGCCTGGCAGGCGGTTTCGGCGGAGCTTTACAAAGCGGCGGCGGAAAAAGCGAAGGCTGGACAAGCTGGCGGTCAACCGGGCGCGCAAGCTGACGCGGGTCCGCAACCCGGCGCGGAAGCGAAATCGGATGAAGGTCCGATCATCGACGCGGAAGTGGTGGACGAAAAGAAGTGAGCCAATTGAAGTCAAATGACAAAGGCCAACATCAACCGCTTTAATAAGCTGACAATGTTTTCATCAATTCGTCTCGTCTTAAAAAATAAGAAACGAGTTAATGGAACTTTTGCAGCATCTTTAAGCCGAGGAAAACAATCTCATTGCGGAGTTGTTGTGAACACCGGTTCGATAACTTCTCCGGTTTATGAAGAGATTTTGTTTCAGGAAATCGAAAGCGTCCTTTAGTTAGCCTCTGAAAAAAGAAAACGTGAAATTTTTTATCTCCAGCATGATGACGTTCGCGTTTATCTCCGGCCTGGTTGGCTGTGGAAATCCCGAACGTGATGCTGCGAGACAAAAATTCAAAGCGGCGGTCGGCGCGGTAAAAGTTCGTACGCAAGGCTCTACATATTCTGAATTTCGCCAAGCGGAACTGGACTTGAAAACAGCCTTTGAAGTTAATAAGCGGTATTTGGAGGATGTCTCGGAGGAATTTTCGAAGTTAAATGATGTCTTATCTGCGCAACAGTATTGCTGGGATCGTTGGGACGTCTTACTGCTTGATCCAAGGTCTGACGATTGGACAGCGATGAAAATTATTAATCCCGATCTAGTCTTGGCAACGGCAAAAGCAAAATACGAATCTCAGACATTCGATCAATCTCGTAATGATCCAGATTTTTCACCAAAGGTTTATGTGAGACTGAGTTTGAATAGAATTAACGAGCACTGCGTACGCTGGGAAAAGCTACTAGAGAAAAAATGAAGTTAGCGAAAACAAATTTTACCAAGCTGAAGGCTTGCCGGAAATTAGCCGGGGGTAAGGCCAGAGGCCGCCACCCCCGATTGCCGTCCGATCAAATCAGCACCCCGGCAGGGGTGCCGGAAATGGATTTGATTTCACGCGTTTTCCCGCACCCCTTCAGGGTGCTGGCTCTTTGCAATCGCTTTCCGGGGGTATCGGCTTTGCCTCAACCCCCGGCTAATTTCCGGCAACCCTTCAGGTTGCTGAAAACGGGAACATAAAAATAGAAACATAAAATTTTCCTGCGGCGAGTGCTGCGGGATTTGATTCAAAACACAAATCAAAAACACAAAGAAACACAAAACGTATGGCACTAAATGTAAAACCTCTCGGTGATCGCATCCTCGTGGAAGCAGCCGAAGAGAAGGAACAAAAAAAGGGCGGCATCATTATTCCTGATACCGCGAAGGAAAAACCAACCGAAAGCATCGTCATCGCACTCGGCACTGGAAAAACGGACGACAATGGAAAGAAAGTTCCATTCGAAGTCAAAAAAGGTGATCGCGTCCTCGTCAGCAAATACGGCGGCACGGAAATCAAACTCAACGGCAAGGAATACAAAATCCTCAATTCGGATGATGTCCTCGCGGTCATTGAATAACTCACAACTTTAACTACAAACACGAAATAATATTATGGCAGCTAAACAATTAATTTTTGACGAACAGGCTCGTCAATCTCTCCTCAAGGGTGTGGAAAAATTGGCCCGCGCAGTCAAAGCGACGCTCGGACCAAAAGGCCGCAACGTCGTTCTCGACAAAAAATTCGGTTCTCCGACGGTCACCAAAGACGGTGTCACTGTCGCCAAAGAAATCGAACTCGAATGCCCTTACGAAAACATGGGCGCGCAAATGGTTCGCGAAGTCGCGAGCAAAACCAGCGACACCGCTGGCGACGGCACCACGACTGCGACCGTTCTCGCCGAAGCGATTTATCGCGAAGGTTTGAAAAACGTGACCGCTGGCGCGAGCCCGATCAGTTTGCAACGCGGCATCAACAAAGCAGTGGAAGCTGCGGTTGAACAGCTCGCGAAAATTGCGAAGAAGGTCAAAGACAAAGAAGAAATCAAACAGGTCGCAACGGTTTCTGCTAACTGGGACACGACGATTGGCGAAATTATCGCCGACGCGATGGACAAAGTTGGCAAAGACGGAACGATCACGGTTGAAGAAGCCAAGTCGATTGAAACGACTCTCGACGTTGTTGAAGGTATGCAATTCGACAAGGGTTATCTCTCTCCTTACTTCGTGACGAACGCGGAATCCATGGAAGTGAAATTGGAAGACGCTTACGTTCTCAATTACGAAAAGAAAATCACCAGCCTCAAAGATCTCCTCCCGATTTTGGAAAAAGTCGCGAAGGTCGGCAAGCCGCTGTTGATCATTGCTGAAGATGTCGAAGGCGAAGCGCTCGCAACTCTCGTTGTGAACAAGCTCCGTGGCACGTTGAACATCTGCGCTGTCAAAGCTCCTGGTTTCGGCGACCGCCGCAAATCCATGATGGAAGACATCGCTGTGTTGACCGGTGGCAAATGCATCACCGAAGACCTCGGCATCAAGCTCGAATCGATCGGTCTCGAAGACCTCGGTCGCGCTAAATCCATCGTCATCGACAAAGAAAACACGACGATTGTTGAAGGTTACGGAAAGTCCTCTGAGATTTCAGGTCGCGTGAATCAAATCCGCCGCCAGATCGAAGAAACGACTTCCGATTACGACAAAGAAAAATTGCAAGAACGCCTCGCCAAATTGGCTGGTGGTGTTGCGGTTATCAATGTCGGCGCTGCAACTGAAACCGAGATGAAAGAAAAGAAAGCTCGTGTTGAAGACGCATTGCACGCAACTCGCGCGGCTGTCGAAGAAGGCATTGTTCCTGGCGGTGGCGTGGCATTGCTCCGCTGTTTGCCTGCGATCGACGCATTGAAATTGACCGACGAAGACGAAGCCATTGGCGTGGAAATCGTGAAGCGCGCCATTGAATCACCGCTCCGCGCGTTGGCTTACAACGCTGGTGTCGAAGGTTCGATCATCGTGCAGGAAGTCAAGAAGCGCAAAGGTAACGAAGGTTACAACGTCGCGACGGGCGAATACGAAGACCTCGTCAAAGCCGGTGTGGTTGACCCGAAAAAGGTTACCCGCAGCGCGCTGCAAAACGCGGCGTCCATCGCTGGCCTGTTGCTCACGACCGAATGTTTGATCACCGAACTTCCTGAAAAGGAAAAGCCAGCTCCTGGCGGCGGCGGTCACGACCACGGCGGCGGCATGGGCGGAATGGGTTACTAATCCGTTCTCGAAAAAATTAAACGCAAACGCGGCTGGAGAAATTCAGCCGCGTTTTTCTTTTTTATTCAATGTAAAGCATGCTTGACATGTGACAAGTATGCTTTACACTCGATTTCGTTATGAAAACTAAACCAAATGTTCCGGAAGAAATTTTTCTCGGCCAACCAGAGTATTCGTGGCGCATGGATTCGCGGGTCAACGGCTGGCTGTTTGTGGCCACGATAATTTCCGCGTTCAGCGACATCGTATTCGTTTCCACAGTCAAACAATGGCCACTCACATGGCGAATCGCCATCGTGCTCGCGCAATTTCTCGCTGTGTTCCTTTGGGCGCGAAGTCTGACCAAGTGGATTCGCGGCATGGATGAAATGCATCGCCGAATCACAACATCAGCGGTTCTTGTTTCAGTCAGCGCGACATTTTTCTTTGTCATGCTCTGGCATCGTCTGGATAAAGCAGGTTTATTTCAGGCCATCTTTCCGAACAGCAAAAATCCAAACGCGAGTTGGGACATCGCCACGCTCGGTCACTCGTTCTTGCTGATGACGCTTTTTTACTTCGTCGGATTTTCCATTTTCAACCGCCGCTACAAATAAAATTTATGAAAAATAAACTCATGCACAAAATCAGATTCATTTTTGTATTAACCGCCATTTCGATTTGCCAGATTTTTGCCTCAGCGGCCGCAGAACCCGTGTCGGATCGAATTATTGTCACCGTTCGAGGAAAAGGCCCAGACGTGCTACTGATTCCCGGACTCGCCTCATCGAGTGCGGTGTGGGAGGCCACCTCAAAACATCTCGAAAAAAATTTCCGTCTGCACATTGTTCAAGTGGCCGGATTTGCCGGGGCACCTTCGCGAGCGAACGCGGAAGGTCCAGTCGTTCAACCAACGTTGGATGCAATTGATGCCTACATCAAAACCAACAAACTGAAAGCGCCAAAGGTCATCGGACATTCCCTCGGCGGACTCATGGCTCAAATGCTCGCGATTCAACATCCTGACGATGTGGGCGAGCTGATGGTTGTGGATTCATTGCCATTTTTCGGCGCAATTTTTGGCGCGAAAGATCCGGCCGCTATAACGCCGCAAGCCACTGCGATGCGCGACAGCATTCTCACACAAACGCAGGACGACTACGCCAAAAGTCAATCAGCGTTCATGCACCGTCTTGTCAAATCTCCGGATGGATACAAGCAAGCCACGAACTGGGCAATTGCGTCTGACAAATCAGTCGTGGCCCGCACCATGTATGAGGTCATGACGACTGACATTCGTCCGCAACTAAACAAAATAAAAACGTCAGTGACGATACTCCATGCGTGGGATTCTTTAACCGGCATTCCGCAAGCGGCTTCCAGCAAACTTTACCAGGAAAACTATGCCGCTTTGCCAAACAAAAAAATTGTGCGCATTGATGACTCATTCCACTTCATCATGCTTGACCAGCCCGAAAAATTTGCAGCAGAAGTGGCCACTTTTCTCAAGTGAAATTTATGAAAGCGCACATCAAAAGATATTTTTTACGAATGACTGTCGGATTCACCGGCTATGTGCTGGGGCTTTTGGCGTTGAACCACTTTTACCCGGAAACGCCGCAACATAAATATTGGCTGGTTCTGCTGCCGCTACTGCCCTTGATTTACGTGGCCGATACAATTATCCGCTACACTTCCGAATTGGATGAAATGTGGAGAAAAGTTGTTACAGAAGCGATGGCTTTTTCGGGACTTGCCACGGGATTCACCTGTTTTAGTTATTTATTTCTCCGCGATATGGGCGCACCGGAATTTCGTGCGGAATGGGCCTTTTACATGATGTGGAATTATTATTTTGTCGGACTATTTTTTTCGCGGCGGAGGTATCGATGAAAAATCGTTTGCGCGAATTGCGCACGGCCAAAGAGTGGTCCCAATCCGATTTAGCCGACAAACTCGACGTCTCGCGCCAAACCGTGAACGCCATCGAAACGGAAAAATACGATCCGAGCTTGCCACTCGCCTTCAAAGTGGCGCGCCTGTTCAAATTGAAAATCGAAGACGTTTTTGAATCGGATTAAAACTGAAAAGCAGTCGAGTTTATAAACTCGACTGCGCTTTTAATTCTTCTCTTTGAAAACAACATCAATCGCCAACCCAGCGGCCAACAGCAAAGTGCTCGCAGCGGTATTTCCGGTCGGAACATCCGTGAGTGAAATGATGTAGTTGTCCGCCGACGTAAAAAGTTCTTTGCCGATGCCCGCCCATTTTTTCGTCACCGTGCCGATCTCGCGTCCGTCTTTCGTGAGAAATTTAAAATTCCACCCTTTCCAATCACCTTTGATTTCGGCGACTTGTTGATCGCGCACATCAAACACATTGAATCCGCCGCCAATCGAAAACATTTTGCTTTTGAAATAACCAAATGGCTGCGCGCCCGGTCCGGTCACGCGAATTTTGGAACGAAAAAATGCGGCCGGCCGATGAATCGAAAATAGCGGCGCAGCATCTCCGTTCTGATAAACATTCACCGTCGTCGGCAGAAGACTTTTGTTCACCAGCAGCCGAAGATATTTCGCCCAGGTCGCCGGCTCCTCTTTGGCCAAGCCGAGTTGCTGTTGGGTTTCCGGATCAAAAATATCGTAGGTATCGGTAAGTTTCACAAAACCGACGCGTTCTTTGACGAAGAATGTTTTTCGACTCAGCATAAGTTTTCCCAGGTTGATTGTTGTTATTGGTGCGGACAGCAGTGTTTAGGAAAAAATTTCCTTTCTGTCGATTGCAAAAACTTTTCCTGTGCTGATTGACACACAGCTTTGCGTTTCTACAATCCGCGCATGGAATGGATTTCTGACCCACAAATTTGGATTAGTCTGCTGACGCTCACGTTTCTCGAAATTGTTCTCGGCATCGACAATATTATTTTCATCTCAATCCTCAGCGGAAAACTTCCGGCGGATCAGCAAAAGAAAGGGCGCAGGCTGGGTTTGGGTCTCGCACTCATCACGCGAGTTCTTTTGCTCTGCGGGTTGGCGTGGGTTGTGAAACTCGACAAACCTTTTTGGACTCAGGAATTTTTGCAAGGTTCGCGCTATGCTTTTGAACTCGCTGTTTCCGGCAAAGATATCGTTCTCGTTTTAGGGGGACTTTTTCTGCTCTTTAAAAGCACGCGCGAAATTCATGAGAAACTGGAAGGTGAAGATGGCGAAGTAACGAAACGCATTACGCCGACATTTACAGCCGTCATCGTGCAAATTCTATTGCTCGACATTGTTTTCTCACTCGATTCAGTGATTACGGCAGTTGGAATGGCGCAACATTTGGGAGTCATGATAGCCGCCGTGATTTTGGCGATGATTGTCATGCTGATTTTCGTAAATCAAATCAGCGATTTCGTAGATCGTCATCCCACCATCAAAATGCTCGCGCTGAGTTTTCTGATTTTAATTGGCGCAATGCTGGTCGCGGAAGGACTGCATCATCACATTCCCAAAGGATACATTTACTTCGCGATGGCGTTCTCCATCGTGGTGGAAATGTTGAATCTGAAACTGCGGAAGAAAACTTCCAAGGTAGAATTGCATCAGCCCTATCGCTGAAATTCGGTTCATAACCTAACCGCACGGTTACAGTTTCACGCCGCTTTCTCTTTTTTGAGCAAAGCCTGTTTGCGTTTCACGCCCCAGCGATAACCCGAAAGATTGCCGTCATTGCGCAACACGCGATGACACGGAATGGCGACGGCAATCACATTCGCAGCACACGCTCCCGCAACAGCGCGAATCGCTTTCGGCGCGCCGATGCGTTTCGCGATTTCCGTGTAACTCGCGGTTGAGCCTGAGGGAATTTTGCAAAGCGCTTTCCAGACTCGCTGTTGAAACGCCGTGCCGCGAATGTCGAGTGGCAAATCCAATCCAACCTTTGGCGTTTCCACGAAACCAATTACCTGAGCGACGACGCGTTCAAAATTTTTATCGCAGCCAATTAAGTGCGCTTTGGGAAAGCGATCTTGAAATTCTTTGACGAGTTCATTGGGATTGTCGCCCAACGAAATCGCACACACGCCCTTTTCCGAAGAGGCGACAAGAATCGAACCTAACGAACATTCGCCGACGGCAAAACGGATTGCCGTTCCAGCGCCGCCTTCGCGAAACTTCTTCGGCGCCATGCCAAGCATCCGCGAAGACTCAGCGTAAAAGCGGCCATTGGATTTAAATCCCGCGCCGTAAATCGCCTCAGTCACGGTGTTGCGTTTCTGAAGTTCTGCACGCATTCGTTCCGCGCGATGAGCTTTTGCGTAAGCCTTTGGAGTGAGGGCGGTAATTTTTTTAAAAACTCGATGAAAATGAAATCGACTCATATGCGCAGCTTTCGCCAGAACATCCAGACTCGGCGATTCCTCAGCCGTTTCAATGGCGCGACAAGCTGCAGCCACAATCGTGGCATATTGTTCGGCCAATGCCGGCCCGTTGGGCTGACAACGTTTGCAGGCGCGAAACCCAGCGCGCTCGGCATCTTCACGGGATTTGTGGAACCCCACATTTTTACGTCGAGCCATGCGTGCTGAACAAGACGGACGGCAATACACTCCCGTCGTTTTCACCGAGTAATAAAATTTTCCATCAGCATTGCTGTCACGATGAACCACGGCATTCCAGCGCTCATCGGCGCTGGAATATTTTCCATTTGCTCCTTTTGAATTAGTTCCGGATAGCGTCTTCATGATTCTTTTTTTCTTCCGAAGACAATATAGAGGTTCTCAGGAAACAAAAAACTCCGCTTCTTGCTTTTGAATTCGAGGCGTCAGAACCGTGACGGAAGCTGGATTGTTTTCAACGCCGGAAGTTTAATGAGAACCGAGCTCGGCAGGGTTTTCTCCCGGCACATACCATTCGCCACGCAACCAATTCGCAAGAAGATCAATGGACTGTGCGTCCAGAATTTTGTCGGTGGCGTAAGCTGGCATGCGATCATTTTTCTTTCCGTAAAACTTTGGATGTGCCGGGTTGGAAATGATTTCCGTCAGCCATTGATGTGAGCCGTAACCAATCAAATCCGGCGCAGTCGCTTCCTCGTCCTTCTTCTGAAACTGATGGCATTCCGTGCAACGCATCAACTCATTCGCCGCGAGCTTTCGCCCCTCTTCAATTAACGCCGTATCGCGACGATCAGCGTCGCGTTGTGATTTCAACGACGCTTCGGCCGAGAGCGCGGCGATGACTTTCTTCAACTGGCCTTTTTCTTCGGCGGAATATTCGGCCACATCACGTTTCACAAATTTGGCCATCTTGCCGTCTTTGAATTTCGTTCCGCCGAAATAATGCAGGCTGCTGATTTTTTCTGGATCAAGAAGTCCAGCTATCCATTCGCGGCTGGCGAAATTTTTCAAATCAGAACCTTCCGGTGCGTTCGTGGAGATATTTCCCAATCCATCATGGCCTTCGTAGCGATGACAACTGGCGCAGTGCTTAGAAAAAAGTTTCGGCCCTTGCGTGAGTGGATCATTGCGCAGCAGCGTCACCGCGCCTGTCGCTGGGATTCCAGAGGGAGATTGGGCGAGTTCCTTGACTCGCTTCGCGTCTTGTTCGGCATCTTTCACGGAACGAACGTAATCGCTGTTGCGATTATCTTCTGCAGTCGCGAGATAGGTAAGCAGCGCAACCCCCGCGAGCAAACTCCAAAGCAAACCGAGATTAAAACGGTGGCCGAGTTTCCATTTGCCGAGAAACGGCATCAGAAAAATCACCGCAACGATGATGCTCGGGATAATAATTGCGCCCCAGATTTCTGTTCCGCCCGGGAAATATTTCAGAAATTGAAATAGAAACAAAAAATACCATTCGGGTCGCGCCGCTGAATATGGCTCGGATGGATCGGCTGGCGCGCCAAGATCGGGCCCGTGACTGCGAATGATAAAAAATAAAATCGCAGCAAGAACAGCGAGGCACGCAACCGCATCTTTCAAAACCTGATCCGGCCAAAACGCAGCGTCAGGTTTGTTGAACGGTTGCTTCGCCGTGATGCCGTGACGTCGGAAAAGATAAATGTGTCCGACCAACAAAGCGACGATCGCGCCCGGCAAAACTCCAGCGTGCAGCGCGAAAAATCGGGTAAGCGTGTGATGCCCGTAATCTGCGCCGCCGATGATAATTTTTTGCAAACTCGGCCCGATGACCGGCGTAATTGCCGCGATATTCGTCGCGACTTTGGTTGCCCAAAAACCTTTTTGATCCCACGGCAATAGATATCCAGTGAGCGAAAGTCCAAGCACTAGCAGCAATAAAATAACGCCGAACCAATAATTAACTTCGCGCGGAGCCTTGTAAGCGCCGTCGATCACGACTTGCATCAAGTGGAGCACGAGCAAAATATTCATCGCTTGCGCGGTGTAATGATGCAAGCCACGCAAAAACCACCCGCCCCACATTTGATTTTGGATGTAGTAAACGCTTTCCCAAGCGGTCTGCGAACTCGGCGAGTAAGCCATCCAGAGCGCGATGCCAGTGATGAATTGAATGGCGAGCGTGAACGTCAGCGTGCTGCCCCAGACATAACGCCAGCGCGAACCGCCGGGAATATTTTCAAAAAGCGCTTCGCGCGTGATGTGGCGGTAGCCGGTGCGCTGGTCGAGCCAGTCGAAAAGCGATTTCATGCGTCAGGAATTTTCTCCGCGACGCCCGCTCTGAAATTTTGGAACTGGACGTAAATCTCTTCGCCGCGAATCTCCACCGGCAACGTGTCGAGCGCGCGCGGGCTGGGACTTTTCGGATCGTTGATTTTTCCGTCGAGCGCAAACGTGCTGTTGTGGCACGGGCAGAGAAAACATTTTTCGGACGGAACGAAATCGACGAAACAGCCGGCGTGCGGGCAAATGACGTTGAGCGCTTCAACTTGTTTCTCGCCCGTGCGCCGTAAATAAACTGCGCCAATTGGCGTTGCTGGAAACTTATTCCATGCATCGGTCCGGCTCGAAATCACCGAAAATTTGTGCGGTCGATTGTCATTTGGCAAAGCGCTTAGCGAAGCTACCCGGATTGCGCCGCTGTTGTTCTTGTTTTTTCTGCGCAACGGATCGAGAAAAACCAGGAGTCCAGCAACTGCAGGAACAACCGTGACGATTCCACCAATCAGGATGGCCAATGTTCGCTTAAAAAAATCGCGGCGCGGAGCTTCTCCGGGAATTCCGACTGGATTATCGCTTGCCACTTCGGGTGCTATTTTTTCGCTCATTTAGACGCACAAATGAAAACGGGAATCCGCGCAAAAGGCAAACCTGATTGATGGCCGTGCGAGTCGGGACGCTTTGCGTTCCAATCTTTGTCGAGGTCTCAAATTGTTTTGCGCGTTGCTTTTCTATGGTTGGGCTTTTATTTTTTGGGCATGATTATTTGGCTCGTTGCTCTGGTTCTTTTGGGGCTTTTGGGACTGATCGGATATTACCGCGGCGCAATTCGGGTCGCGATTTCATTGTTGGGATTGTTTGTCGCCGCGTTGCTTGCCTTCCCACTTTCGCCGTTGGTTAAACCCATTTTGCCGCTGATCAAATTGAAGCACCTCATTTGGAACGAGATTGTTCCGCCGGTGGCCGTTTTTATTTTGCTCGTGATTGTGTTCGAGGTCCTGGCGGTTTTTGTGCATCGCAAGGTGGACGTATTTTATAAATACAAGAGAGACGACAAAACGCGTTTCAAGTGGGAGCGATTGAATCAACGGCTGGGGTTGTCGCTCGGATTGGTCAACGGCACGGTTTATTTTATTTTGCTGCTGGTTCCAGTTTACGTCGCTGGTTATCTAACAACACAACTGGCTTCGGGCGACGAAGATCCGGCTTCAATGCGTTTCATCAACAAAGCGCGGCAACAAATGCACGACGCGAAAGTGGACAAGGTTCTGGCGGCGTATGATCCCGCGCCGAGTAATTATTATATCGCGGCGGACATTGTGGGTCTGCTGAAGAACAATCCGCTTTTGCCCAGCCGCCTTTCGCATTACCCGGTTTTTCTTTCGCTTGCTGAACGCAAGGAATTTCAGGACATCGCCACGGATGTGCAGATCAATGAAATGATTCAAACGCAGGCTAAACTCGGGGACATTATTAATCATCCGAAAGTGCAAGCCGTGATTACCAATACGGAAATTTCAGGCGAAATCGCGCGTCTGCTCGGTGCGGACCTGAACGATTTGCATGGTTATTTGAAGAGCGGAAAGTCTGAGAAATACGACGAGCAAAGAATTCTTGGGATGTGGGTATTAAACCTCGATGCAACCGTGGCTCAGGAAAAAATTTTAAAACCCAAGACCACGCCTTTGGAATTAAAACGATTGAAGCAGACGAAATATGCTCCGCTTTACGGAATGGTTTTCATCGGGACAACCGACAAGAAGGCGATTTTGAAACTTCCGGCAACTGCCTCCGGTGCGCCACCTGAAATTGTGGCGCAAGGAACATGGGAAGAATCGGGATCGAGTTACGATGTGACGCTCGGAAGCGCAGCGGTCAATGTAACATTTGAAAGCGGGAAACTGCTTTTACCAAAAGATGGGATGACCCTTGTGTTTGAAAAGGAGCTTTGAGTTGTTAGGCACCTGCTTAACAGAATCTTGCCTAACCGAAGGAGCTGAGAAGTTCTGAATTATTTCCCCGAGGAATAATTTACCGGCGTAACGCGGAGATTAAGCCCATCGAAAAGCGAAGGGAGCGGTTCAGTGCCCATTACCGGATTCGTGCTGGCCAATTGGTTCACCTGATAATTGGAAAGGCTTAATCCCGGAGCATCCTGCGCTGCTGGCATTGAAGAAGCGATTGACCTGTTTTCATCACCGAACGGGTGCGCGACTGTTTGTTCCGGCTCTGTTTTCAAGCTGTAACCGAGTCCAAAAACCAAAGTGCCGCAGGCCAATAGGCCAAAACTGTAAGCAAGTGCGGGATTCAGCCCAATATTTGGGAAAAATCTTTCCCAGAATGGAATGGTTTGCGGCTCGCGTTCGATGCGGTTCAAAATGCGCGTCGAAAGTTCGGAGAAATATCGCGGTGGCGGTTGTTCGTATTTTTTTAATGCCAACAATTTGCGTAATGCCTCAAAATTTTCCTGGTCCGAGTTCATAATTTACTTCAAATAATCTGCTAAACTGCCCTGCAATTGTTGCCGCGCATAAAATAGACGCGATCTGACCGTCCCGACGTTACAATCCATTATCTCCGCGATTTCGTCGTGTGAGAGTCCTTGGACATCGTGCAACGTCACCACCATTCTGTGAACTTCTGACAGCTTCTGCATGGCCGCGTTCAATTTCTCCTGCAATTCAACCAGCCCTAAATCGCGCCGCGGCGTCTTATCCGAAACCAAAGCCACCAGATCCGGGTCGTGTTCGGCTTGGAAATCCAAGTCGTTCAAGCTCATGTGAACGCGGTTCTTGCGTTGCTTTAGGAAGTTAATCGTCTTGTTGATGGCGATTCGATAAACCCAGGTGTAAAAACTGGAATCGCCCTTGAACGATTTCAACGCGCGATAGGCTTTGATGAAAGTTTCCTGCGTCAGGTCATTCGCGTCCTCGTGGTTCGAGGTCATGTGATAAACCGTCGCATAAATCCGTTCCTGATAACGGCGGATCAGTTCGTCATACGCGGCAGCATCCTCCTGCTTGGCGCGGGTTACCAATGCCATGTCTTCCGCCGCCCGAGCTTTGTTTTCCAAACTTTTCTCCCGCTCCGGCGTCATGACAGTCGGCCTTTCTAGTAATTCAGTTTTCATGAGAAGCATCAGGTTTAAACACCTAAAGCATCACTTTGTTTTGCTAAAAAATTCAATAATCCGGCCAAGCCGTCGCGCCCTTCGGATTCCGGTAAGAGGTGCAACGTTTGTCGTGCGGCGGCCAAATGCTGATGAATTATCCGGCGCGATTCCGCCAATGCCTCATAATTTTCCAGCAAAGCGACCACACTCGCGAAATTTTCCGGGTTCCAGTTCTTGATTTGCGCTTCCAGCTTCGTTCTTTCTCCAGCATCCATTCGTTCGAGCGCAATCAACACCGGCAAAGTAATTTCGCCATTGGCCAAATCGGTGCCGAGTTTTTTCCCGGCAGCGACTTCGGAGCCAAAAACATCCAGGCAATCGTCGTAAAGTTGGTAAGCCGTGCCGAGTGCCAGGCCAAAATGACGCAACGCCTCACGATGAGCCGAAGTCGCATTACTCAACAACGCACCCAAATCGCAAGACAACGCAAAAAGTTCGGCAGTTTTCATCGCCAAAACTTTGAAATAGTCCTCGCGCGAAATTTGAAACTGCTTGCGACGCTGGGTTTGCAGGATTTCGCCGGAACAAACGGTGTTGGTCGCGGAAGCAACGGCGCGACAAATTTCAGGTGTGGGAAAACTTGCAGCCAGTTTCAGCGAATGTGCAAAGAGACAATCGCCGAGCAGCACAGAGACTTCGTTCCCCCATTTCGCGGCAAGAGTTGGGCGACCTCGACGAATTTCCGCGCCGTCGATAATATCGTCATGCACCAGAGTCGCTAAATGCACCATTTCGATGATGACCGCGACGGTGATGTGATCGTCATTAACTTTTCCCGAAGCGCCGCCGCTCAACCAAACGAGAAGTGGCCGCAATTGTTTGCCGTTCCCGCTCAACGCAAATTCTGCATAAGTCGCAATTTCCGGTTCGAATTCCTCAGCTTGAGCGACCAGCGAAGTGGAGACGGATTTCAAAAATGGATCAGTCGCCTCCAAAATTTCATTCCACGCGCCTAAAGATTTTGGGGGCGAGCCGGTTGCAAGAGGGACTGCAACCACTCTAGTTTCAGCGGCCAACATTCGTGGCAATTTAGTTTTCAGTGAGAGCCAAGTCAAACTTTAGCTTTAAAGACGACGATACAGACTTGCTTAATTTCTATCCGTTGAAACGAAATCCTCGGTTTCCCAATCGCGAAATTTGATTATCTTTGTGATGTGTCGTCACTTGCGGAACAACTCGAACATCTTCCGGCCTTCAATCAGGTGCGAATCCCCGATCTCTGGCAGCAACAAGCGGTCACAGCTTTGCGCGAAGGAAAAGATGTCGTGGTCCACGCCCCGACAGGCGCGGGAAAAACTCTAATTTTCGAACTTTGGTCCAACAAAGGGAAAAATCGCGGGCAAGCCATTTACACAGTTCCGACACGCGCTTTGGCGAACGACAAGCTTGCCGAGTGGCGCGCGCAAGGTTGGGACGTCGGCATCGCGACCGGCGATCTTTCAGAAAATCTCAATGCGCCAGTGATTGTAGCCACGCTCGAAACGCAGAAGAGCCGCCTAATTCGCGGCGACGGCCCAGCGCTACTCGTCGTCGATGAATATCAAATGATTGGCGACGCAGATCGTGGTCTGAATTACGAACTCGCTCTCGCTCTCGCTCCGCCGCAAACACAATTACTTCTGCTCAGCGGCAGCGTTGGAAATCCGCACCACGTTGTGCAATGGCTGACTCGCCTCGGACGAAAAGCCATTTTGATCCGCCATGAAGAACGCCCCGTCCCGCTCGATGAAGTTTACGCGAACAATTTGAATTTTCATGTCCCCAACGAGATTCGCGGTTACTGGCCGCGCCTCGTTGCCAAAGCTTTAGCTGAAGATTTGGGGCCGGTTCTGATTTTTTCTCCGCGAAGACAAGCCACGGAATCGCTCGCTGCCGAGCTGACGCGCATGTTGCCGACGCCAAACCCTCTTGCGCTCACTCCCGCGCAAAAACTTTTGATCAGCGAACAGATGGCGAAAATGTTGAAGAGCCGAATCGCCTATCATCACAGCGGATTGAGTTACGCTGCTCGCGCGGGCGTCGTGGAACCCCTGGCAAAAGCCGGGCAACTTCGCGTCGTCGTGGCGACAATGGGTTTGGCTGCGGGAATTAATTTTTCCCTCCGCAGCGTTGCGTTGGCGGGGGAATCTTATCGCCGCGATCAAATGGAACAACCGCTGCGCTCCGACGAAATTTTACAAATGTTCGGACGCGCTGGCCGTCGGGGTCTCGACGAAACCGGTTTCGTCCTCGTCACCGCAAATCAGATTCGCCTGCTCGACGCGCGTCCCTGCCATCTTGCTCGCGGCGGTTTGGTGGATTGGAATGCCCTGCTCGGTTTGATGACCGCCGCCGCCGAACTTGGCCGAGATCCATTTCAAGAAGCGGTGCGTGTTCAGGAACGGCTCTTCACGACCAAACCAATCTTTCTCGGCGTCGAAGAATCGTTGAAAAATCCGGATGTTCCCTGCGGTTTGAAAACCGACGCCGAACGCGCACGTCATGTTAAGTCTCGCGTTCGTGAAATGTTGAACAGCCGGGGCGAATGGGAAGTTTATCCTGAGCTTTCGGAAAAGCCATTCGCCGAAATCAAAGTTCAAATTCCAAATTCGCCTGAATCGAAAATAACTTCCGAAAGCCCCCCTCAATTTGAAATTCGACCAGCATTGTCGCATTCTGCCGCGCTGGAAAAAGTCGGCTCAGGAAATCTCGCTATTTTGTCCGAAGATGAATCCGGAAAAATTTACGGTCGCGCCATCACCGTCGCCGACCGCCTGAATGACAATCGCATCATCATCGCCAAATGGATTCGCCGATTGACCAATTGGAGCGGACGTCAGGCCGACATGAATTTGTGGGAACAGCAAATTGTTCCGCTGGTTGAGAAAAGATTGGCGCAACAAAAAATGCCGGTCGTTCGTTTTGACTTTCAGCCCCACAAAATTATCGCGCTCGTCAGCCTTGCGGAAATAAACATGAAAGTTCCGGTCGATTCGCACGGCGTCGCGCTCTGGTGTCCGATTGAGCGACACGTTCTCCCACATGATTGTGCGATTTGCCCACTCGTGCCGGTTTGCCTGAAACTTTCCGCTGCAACAGGCGTCGCGTTGCTTTGGCGACGCTTGGGCTTAGTCGATGTTCGCGGTGTTCCAACTCAGCGCGGACAAATCGTCAGCTTTTTTTCGCAAGGCGATGGGCTTGCCATTGCCGCCGCGCTTGAAGACGAAAAATATCCCATCAACGAATTGATTTACGATTTGGCAAATCTCGACGCCGGTTTTCGTTTTTGCGGCGAAGAAAATCGTTGGGCCGGACGACTCGCCATCGTTTGCAATCGCATTTACGGTTCGCAATCCATTCCCGGCTATTTGGAAAATGGTGTTCCGCCAAAATACGGTTCGGGCGCAGAACAAGTTGTCGCGGGCGTTCACAAAAATCCGCTGAGCAAACATGCCTGGGTCACAGAACTTTTGGGCGCGGGCGACATTGATCGCATCATCATCGAATGGCGCAGCATGATGCGGCAAATCGCGCACGCACCGGACATGGATTGGGCGCGCTGGCGCGAATTACAAACCGCCGCAAAAAATATTTTGCAGGAAACCGAATCACCGACGCTGACCGATTTGCCGCCGCTCGAATATCACCAAACCAAACGCATCGAGCACCGGCTGATTTTGCGACGGCACTGAGGCAAATCCCGGATTCTTTTTTGCGCCTTATGGCTGATAGAAATTTCCACTATTTGACGCTGCGACTTTCCATTGGCGAAAAATCGGATTCGAGCCTGATTGTGACGAAGTGCGGCGTGAATTTTAATAACGCGCATAAAGGAAATGTTATGACGACTGGAGCGAAAAAATTTCAACAACCGACCGACGAAGAAATTGCGCGTTACGCTTACTATTTATGGGAGTCCGAAGGGTGCATTCATGGCCGCGACATGGATTATTGGCTGCAAGCCAAAACTCATCTCACGACCACGCGTGAATATGAAGCAGGCCTGTTGAAGAATGCCGAGTCGCGACAAAAAGTTCCTGTCAAAGGACAACAGGAAATTGCGACAGCGGCCGGGCCTGCGATTGGCGCCCATTCCAAGGCGTCCAAAAAGCGCCAAGCTCGTTCCGCCCACGAACCTGCGTATGCTTGACGCTTTATTGCTGTCAGTAACCTCCACCGATTGCCGGAGAAATATTAAATAAGAAACCCTGGCTTCATCGGTGGAGTTTTTTCCTACCAACAAATCGGTCTGGAATTTTCCAAGACGAAATATTAGAAACAACTTCGTCGTTTACTGAGCTTTGTTGTCAGACCGCTCTGCCAAATCGGCCAACATTGCCGCGATTCCATCGGTATAGGTTCGTCCATCACTTCCATTGTAAGCGTTCAACATGATTGAAAAAACCAACTTCTCCTTTGCCGCAGTTGTCACGTAGCCCGAAATTGAATTCACGTAACGAATTGTCCCCGTTTTCGCGTGAATGTTTTTTTCCGCCGCAGTTCCTTTGAAGCGGCTGCGCAAAGTTCCATCCACGCCCGCAATCGGCAAAGAATCGTAGAATGCCTGGGCGTAACGATGCTTGTTCATGTATTTCAGCAACTCGACCGATGCCGCTGGCTTGAGCAAACAGCCACGCGACAAACCAGAACCTTCTTCCAACAGCACATCACCTTTTTTAATTCCAGCTTCGCTGAGAAATTTTTTCATTTCGCCTAAGCCCGCGTCGTCCGAATTTTCTTTGGCATTTTCGTCCGTCCGCGTTTTTTCTCCAACTTGCAGCAACAACATGTGCGCATAAAGATTTTGGGACGGCTTCATCATCCCTTTCACGATTTCTGCCATCGGTCGCGATTCAATAAACGCGACTTCGGTTAATTTTTCTAAATCAATCGGATCGGCTTCGCGGTCGAGCCAATTGACCGAGCGCAATTTTCCTGAAACTTCAACACCGCGTTTTGTCAACGCGTCGCGCAACATCGTAACGAACCAGAGTGCCGGTTTATGCACCGCAATCGAACCTTCGGAATTAGTTTCACCCAACGGCAGACTGCCCGAAACATAAACGACGTTCTCCGCCACCGGCCGATAAAGATCGATGTTGCGGCGACCATCTTTCGCCACCGTTTTCGTGCGATTGATGAAAGTCAGGTAAGTCGTTTCCGGCTTGGTGATAATTTGGCAAGGCTCGCCTTTTTTTGCGCCCGGCTTGAAAACCAAATCGACCACATTTTCCTGAAAGGTCAGCGCTGAAACTTCCGCCCCGTAATATTCCTGCAAATCATCCACGCTCCAGCCGATGCCGTAAGGCGGCCCTTTGAAATAACTTTCATCGCCGACGAGATCGCCGCTGATTTTTTTTATCCCAGCTTTGGTCACCGCGTCAGCGACTTGCTCAATCGCTATTTTATAATCGTCGTTATTGAACCGATGTGAAAATGAGGGATCGCCGCGACCATAAACGATTAAGTCGCCAGAAATCTTCCCACCCTGGCTAGGTTGCTCTTTCGCGTAGAACGACGTCCTGATTTTGTAATCCGGCCCAAGTCGGTCCAACGCCAGCGCGCCCGAATACATTTTCGCATTTGACGCCGGCTTTAACAATTTGTCGGCGCTGTTTTCAAAAAGAACTTTGCCCGTGTCGAGCGATTCAACTTTCACGCCCAACATCGCCGCGGAAAAGCGCGGGTGCTCAACGATGCTTTTCAACTCGGCCTGAAGCTCGGCTGCCGATGCGATCGCTTTGTTAGTTGTTTCGGTCTGCGCGAAAGCGCTCAGGACAGAAACGCAAATGATAAAGAGGGCGATTGGCGCGCGTGATAAAAGCTTCATGATATTCGTGGATTTGATTTGTGCTGCGGGAATTTATAGCCGCGACGCCTTCATTAAAAAGCTTTTTGTCTTTCACTCGGCCGCGTCATCTGAAACGTGCCGTGATCGTATTTACATTTGTAAGTCGAAAAGAAATTTGTCGGGCTCACGTTGCCTTCGTAGTGATAAATTCCACCAGCCCACCACGGCAATTTTGCTTTACCGTTAAAACGAAAACCATTCGCGTCGTTCGTGCCTTTCAACATCACCGTCGATTTGAAGTGCAAAACTTTTTTGTAAGTTGAATCAAACCGCGCGCGGTACTTTTGCTCTGAAACTTTTTCCACCAGGCAGCGCAATTCGCCAGAATGGCTGTTGGCAGAACTGAGCCAGCTTCCTTGCCAGCGGCCTTGAATGTCCATTGGGTTCGGCTTCGCCGCAGCTTTTTCCCAATCGCGATTGAAGGTCGAACAGCCCGTCGCAACCAACAGAAATAAAGACAACAAAATCAGCGAATTAAGGTGATTGAGTTTGAAAACTTGCAGGACGAGTTTGCCAAAAGTTTTCATGCGTTCTTTTTTTGTTTTTCCAAAACGAGTTGCTGTCGGCGCGGATTTTTCGGATTTTCAAAATCCGCCTCGCGAATTTCCTCCGTTGTTTGCGTTTCTAAGTTCGCTTCTTCGGTTTTTCCTAAAAATTCCTGCTGCTCAAGCCGCATCGCCTTGCGCGCAAATTCCAATAAAATTGCGCATGGTTCCAGACAGGGGATCAAACTTTTTTCTGCGGCTGAATCCGTTTCCAAACCATTTACTGTCCAAAGCCGTTGCTTTAAACAAAATTTCTTGTGGCAACAGGCGCGAATCATCGGCGCGGCTTGTTCGTCGGTGAGCATCGCGGTGATTCGGTACATCCCGGTTTGGCGCCGCGTGAACTCGCGATAGTTCGTAGGATCCGCTTTTGAAAAATGAACTGCAAACCAGTCTGCAATCGCGCCGGGATAAAATGTATTGAGCGCGAATTCCAATTGCGCTTCGTCGCGAGCAATGAAGCGCCAACCTATTTGTAAATTCGGCGCGGACTTCAACGGACGAAACACGCCTGTCGCCGCGACTTGAGCGAGCGAGCGAATTTCATTCTCCGAAATTGATCTAAGATTTTCTAAATCATGTTCCCGATCATCAGTGTGACATAATTCAAATCCATGCTCCTGCTTGCGAATCAAAATTTGCGCAAAGATCAGTTCGGTCCCAATCGCGGCGACGAACGCTTTCAAAGCTGGATTCTCAAATGCAGTCACGGATTTGACCTTAATTCATCGAGCGCATTTTGAAACTTGAATCTGCTTGAGCGAAAAAACAGTTGTCGCACCGCGCACCGCTTGGCAATAACGAGCTATGAACTATCTCATCGCCGGTTTGATTGGTCTGGTCAGCGGAGTTTCAAGCGGCCTTTTTGGCGTCGGTGGCGGAATTGTGATGGTCCCGGCGATGATGTTCTTTATGGGTGTCCCGATCAAAACGGCGGTCGGCACTTCACTCGCTGTAATTATTCCGACGGCGTTGATGGGGACTTTCAAACATTATTCCCAAGGCAACGTGGACTGGAAAATCGCGCTGTCGCTCGCGCCGATGGCTATTGTCGGCGGTTTCGGTGGCGCGTGGCTGACGACAATCATTTCGGCGGACAATTTGAAAAAAGGCTTTGGCGGATTTCTCGTGTTGGTTGGTTTTCGCCTGCTGTTTTTCAAATGAGCACGCGCTGAAGTTTTGAACAGTCACCCGCCCGCGACGATTTTGACGATTTCCAGTTTGTCGCCGACCACGAGTTGCCGCTTGGAAAATTCTGAGGGTGCAACCGCTTCACCATTGTGCTCAACGACAACGCTGCGCGGCAAAAGTTTTTGCGCGAGGAGAAATTCTTCCAGTGAACAGGGAAGGTTCGTGGAAATTTTTTGCCCGTTGGCGATGATTAAATCTGTCATGCGCGGAAATCAAACCAGCGTGAGCAGGCTGACTTCCGGCCGACAATTTATACGAACGCCGTAGAGATTTCCCACACCTTTTGTGATGTGAATCCAGCGTTTGTCCCAACGGTGCAAACCCTGGACGAAACGCTTGTCTTTGACGGGCGAAATCGGTGCGCCAATGAACGGCAACCGAACCTGGCCGCCATGTGTGTGGCCACACAAGAGCAAATCCCATGGATAATTTTTTAAGTCGTCTTTGGTGTCGGGATTATGTGAGAGAACAACTGTGGCGCTGTCGCTCGATGGCGAAAAATTTTTAAACGCACTTTCAGGAGAAAATTCTTTCGCCCAAACATCGCCCAAACCTGCGAGATTTAATTTCCAACCGCAGAGTTGCAGTTGTGTCACGCTGTTGTCCAAAAGAGTGATGCGGCTTTTCTCCAGAAGTTTGCGGACTTCTTCGGTATCTTCGTAGCCTTGGATGTGATGGCCGCACCAGCCCCCGCCGTCGTGATTGCCGAGCGTGGCATAAGTCGGCGCAGCGTTCGAGAGCGCAGCCAAAACTTCGGCGTAGCGATCCCATTGGTCGTATTTGCGTGTGATGTAATCGCCTGTCAAACAAATCAAATCCGGCTGATAGCTCAGTCCGCGTTCGATGGCGCTTTTGATAAAATCCAAACTGACTATTTCTGAGGCATGAAGATCCGACAGCTGTAAAATTTTTAAAGGTTTTTGCGCGAAATTTTTGCTGACAGAAATCTGGTGATGACCGACTTCGAGCCGTTCGGACCCAATTACTTTTCCATACGCGCCCATCGTGGCGGTGCCAATTCCGAAAACGCCGAGGCTGGACAAAAATTTTCTGCGATTAAATTTCTTTTGGAAGACTGACATACTCCTTGACCGGGAAAACAGCAGATGGACTGCCAAGGAGTGCCGTTCTTAGAATAAGATTCGCCGAGAAAAATTTTGTTTGTCTCTACTAACTCAAACGCATCGGCATTACAACGTAGAGGAATGGGCCGTTGATTTTCAAAACACCGGGGCTGAGCTCGTCGATCAGCTCAATAAAAACTTCATCGGTGTTCAATGCATTCAGCGGCTCGATTACATAAGCAGGGTTAAACGCAATCGCGATATCCTTGCCTTTGTAATTGATTGCCAGACTTTCGCGTGCTTCGCCGACTTCTGGAGAGTTTGCCGTGATCGCGAGATTGTTTTTCGTGAAATGCAGTTTTACCGAGTTCGATTTGTCGCTGGTCATCAGTTCCGCGCGCTTAACAGCTTGCAAAAATTCTTCTCTTTGCAGAGCGATACGTTCCTTTGTTTCAGCCGGAATCACCTGGCGATAATTCGGGTAATTTCCTTCGACGAGTTTTGAAATAATCAGAATCGAAAATCCTTTGTCGTCTTTTAAAGTGAACGCGACCTGATTTTCCGTGAACTTGATTTCCACTTCGCCTTTGTCTTGCAGCAAACGGCTCAATTCATTCACCGCTTTCGTCGGCACGATGAATTCACCCTGGCTAGTTTCTGGAATATCAACTTCTTCGTCGGCCATCGCGAGGCGCCGCCCATCTGTCGCGACCATTGTCATTTTGTGTTCTTTTAAAATTATGAAAATACCGTTCAGCACGTAGCGCGATTCGTCCGTCGAAATGGCGAACGACGTTTTCTTCAACATGCTTTTTACTTTTTCCTGAGGCAAAACGATTTTCTTGGTTTCTTTGAATTTCTGGATCGGTGGAAATTCATCGGCATTCAGTCCGTTAATTTTATAAAACGACGAGCCTGCGCGAATGCTGCTCGCGTTTTTGTCGTCCGTTTCGATTTCAATTTCTGGACTTCCTAATTCGCGCGTCACGCCGAAAAGTTTTTTCACCGGAACCGTCGTTGCGCCTTTGCTTTTCACATTTGCTTCGACTGAACAGGTAATCGTCACATCGAGATCGGTTGCGGTGAGTTCAAGGCGATTGTCCTCGGCGCGCAGCAAGACGTTGGAAAGAATCGGCAGGGTTGTTCGTGTGCTCACGACATTCTGTACCGATTGCAATCCGTGAATGAGTTGGTCTTTGGCGATGGAGAAATTCATGGCGGCCTTAATAGAATTCTTTTTCTTTTATAAATCTACTTATTATTAAGGGCTGTGAATAATTGATACAACTCACGCTGTCAAGGTTGCCACAAGCACTTGCGTCATCCGAACCACCCCCGATAACTCGTTCAGGAAAATCCCTGATAATCAAACAGTCCAAGTTATTAAATTTCGGCACAAGTTGTTAACAAAGAGTTAGTCAGTAATCAGTGATTTCTGACACGGTTAATCACAACGGGTAGAATTTTTTTAACAGCATCGACTTCTAAAGTGGTTGTTTCGCGGCCGAGAGAAAAACGCACGAGGGAATTAGCGGAATTTTTTTCGACTCCAAGCGCGAGCATCACGTGAGACGGTTCAAGCGAACCAGCAGAGCACGCAGAACCACTCGAAGCACAAACGCCTTCCATATCCAAACCAGCGAGCAATGCGATGCTATCTGCGCCAGCGACGGTGAACGCGACGGTGTTGTTTAATCGAAGAGAGTGAGAGCCACGAAAAGTTACGCATTCAAGAGAATCAAAAAAATGAATCAAATCATCGGCAAGCGGCTTCAGTTTCTCCATTTCGAAAACAGGCATCTTCAAAAACCGCTCAGAGGCTTCGGTGAACCCGATGATCGCCGCAAGATTTTCTGTGCCGGCGCGGCGTTCGTTTTCATGGCCGCCCCCGAAAATAATCGGGTCTGGCAAAAGCGGAGACTTGATGAACAAAGCGCCGGCTCCTTTTGGCCCGTGAAATTTGTGCGAACAAACCGAAACTAAATCAGCGTTGAATTGATGAATGTTTTCAAAAGGCTCTTTGCCGAACCATTGCACGGCATCCGAATGAAAAACGACGCCCTTTTCGCGGCAGATTTTACCGAGTTCAGCGATGGGCTGAATGGTTCCGGTTTCATTATTGGCCGCCATTAACGAAACGAAAGTTGTGTCGGGACGGATGGCTTTTCGCAAATCATCAGGCGAAATAAAACCTTCGCTGTTCACAGGCAAATAAGTGACGGCGAAACCTTCTTTTTTTTCCAAATATTGAAAGCAATGAAGGACGGCGTGATGTTCGATTTGCGACGTGATGAGATGCCGACCTTTTTCGCGCAGCAGACGAGCCGTGCCGAAAATCGCAAGGTTATTACTTTCGGTTCCACCGCTGGTAAAAACGACTTCGCTCGGCTTTGAACCCCAGACTGTGGCAACACGATCACGAGCATCATCAAGTAAAGAGCGGGCTTTTTGTCCAATGTGATGAACGCTCGAAGGATTTCCCCAAACTTCGTCGAAGAACGGCAACATCGCGGCCTTCACCGCAGGATCAAGCGGCGTGGTGGCGTTGTAATCGAAATAAATTGAGCGCATGAAATTATGAGAAACGATCCTCTGTAAATGGATCAGCCGTATTCGAGTAACCGCGCACTTCCCAGAAACCCAAAATGTCGCGGTCGAGAAAAGTAATTTCGCGGATAAACTTCGCGCCTTTCCAGGCGTAACGTTTTGGAATGATCACGCGAGCTGGCCCGCCATGTTCTTTGGAAATGGGTTTTCCATTCCACGAATGCGCGATCAAAACATCGTCGTCCATGCAAACATCGAGCGGATTGTTGGTGGAATAACCATCGTAACTTTTAAAGAAAACGTGCGTTGCTTCCGGTTTCGGCTTCACCAGATCGGCAATTGTGAAAAACGCCACGCCTTGAAATTCCATGTCGAACTGACTCCAGGTTGTGACGCAATGAAAGTCGCTCACATCTTTAAACTGCGGCAGGGCCATGAATTGTTCCCAATCGAGCGTCACAGGATTTTCCACTTTGCCATGAATTTTTAATTCCCATTTATCGAGCGGAATTTCCGGACGAATCCCTAAATCCAACACTGGAAAATTGTGAACCTGTCGTTGCCCCGGCGGCAGGCGATTTTCGGAACGAACTGCCGGTTTTTCTTTTCCAGCCATCTTGCGCGCCCAACGCTCTTTCGCCGCAATGTAAGCCTCTTTCATTTCGCCGCAGGTGTGTGGGTGCAAACAAGGTCGCTGCCTGTATCGATTTCCCAGCGTTGCGCAACGAGTTCGAGGTCGTTGGTTAAACTCCATTTGTCGGCGAGCGGTTCTCCGATGTGACCGGGATTCGCGCCCTTCAATTCCATGCAACCTTTGTTGTTACCGATTTCAGAAATGAATCCGCATTCGTCCGCCGACAATTTTATTTCGGGCAGCGACGCGAGTTCGTCCACTTTTGTTTCAATTGGTTTGCCCGAGATTTCCTGAATCAAAGTTGGGATGACGCTTTTCACGCCGGATTGAGAGAGATTCCATAAGCAAGCGAGTTGCAGCATCGTGACGTTGTGCTTCTCGGCAATGGAGCGAAACTTTTCCAACTTTTCATTTCCAGCTTCGACCCAACCTGCGGCACGAAACGCGCGATGATCTTGTTGGCCGAACTTGTGACCGGGCTTTACGTCATCGTGAAAAATACCACCGTAATCAACGACGCGCGTAATGAGTTTTACGTCGTGTTTCACCGCCCCGGGCAAAACCAAACTGCCGGGCCATGGTTCGAGCGGATTCAAAATAATCATCGCCCAATCCAGCAGCGGACCGAAGCGTTCGAAATTCAAAATCAAATCGAGCGTGAAACCGTTTGCTGGGCCAGGCGCAATGCCGAGTCGGTCGGTGAGTTTTGCTTCCTTGAGTTTTTCCATCCCGTTCCAAACGCGGTCGCTCGTGTAGCCGACAGAATCAGGATTGTGTAGGAGCAACAAATCGAATTTATCCACTCCGCAGCGGGCGAGAGATTTCTCCGTTGCCATGCGGAGGTATTCGGCAAATTGATTCGGCGGACGAAGCTGCGGATTGGTGAAGCGCGGAAAACCTTTGGAGCCTTCACGTTTACCAACATAAAAATCGTGGCCGACTGCGCCGACGAGACAATACGAATCGCGAGGCAAACCTTTCAAGGCGCGGCCAATCAGTTCATCCGCGCCGCCACTTCCATAAACATCTGCGGTCATGAAAGTGCGAATGCCGCGGCGATAGGCGTGTTGGACGACTTCAATCCAGCGTTCGTCGGAAAGCGGTTCGCCATAATTCATGAAACGTCCGCCGTTCCAGGTTCCATATGCAGTGCGTGTTAAATCCATAAAATCTCGATTGGTTACAAACTACGCAAACCCGGCGATTCCGCAAAAGAACTTTTCTTTTCTGAACGGAATTGCAGAATCATCGTCAATAGTTCGGGAACAAAGGACACCCATGAAACCACAAAGCATTTTGATCGTTACGCTGATTTGTAATCTCAGCCTAGCCGCCGTCGCTTTTCATTATTTTCGCTCCAACGGGTCGCCCGCAGGCAACACGGCGGTTTCAGAATCGAAGGCAGAGAAATCGAGCAAACTTAAAACCAATCCATCTTCAACTCCAACCCGCAAACTGGTCGTCACAAATTATAATTCCGACGAGTTCACCTGGCACAACGTCGAAGCGCAGGATTATAAAGATTACATCGTCAATTTGCGCTCGGTCGATTGCCCTGAAGAAACCATTCGCGACATCATCGTCGCGGATGTGAATAAACTTTACGCCTTGCGTTTTCGCGAATTACGCGGTGACGAAGGCGAATACAAATACTGGAAAGGCAACGGTTCGATGAACTGGAATACGAAAGAGGGTTACGAACGGCAGAAAAAAATGCGCGAATTGGAAAAGGAAAAGAGCGCGCTGCTGGTCGAATTGCTCGGCATCGATCCTGACAAAGAGCGACAAAAGGAAATGGGTTATCTCGATTATCGCGACCGCAATTTAAGTTTTTTGCCCGAAGAAAAGAAACAACTGGCGCGCGACATCCAGGAAAAATTTGAAGAACGGCGGCAGGAATTATATCGCAACGGCATTCTCGACGATGAAGATCAGAAAGCGTTGCGGAAAGTTTATCAGGAGCAAATGGCCGAAATGGCGAAGGTTTTGACGCCCCAGGAATTGGAGGAATACGATTTGCGCGCCTCGCAAGTGGCCAGTCAACTTCGACACGATTTGGATGGCTTCGAACCGACCGAAAACGAGTTTCGCGAAGTTTTCAAATTACGCAAAGCCCGTGAAGAGGATTTGGCCTACAGCTACGATCCTGACGACAAGGAGGCGCAGGAGCGGCGCAAGAAAGCGGGCGAAGAAGTCGATCTGCAAATCAAAGCGCAACTGGGCGATGCGCGCTATGCGGAATACAAACGGTCGCAGGATTATAACTACAAAGAATTGGCGCGATTGAGCGAGCGCCTCGAATTGCCGAAGGGGACAGCGGTCGCGGTTTACGACATGAAAAAAGTCGCCGAAGATGAGGTGAAGAAAGTGCGGGAGGACAAAACGTTGACCAGCGAACAGCGGGCGCAGGCATTACAGGCGATCCGGACGGAAACGGAAAAAGCAGTGACAGAAGCCATGGGGGCGGATGGATGGAAAAGATATCGAAGCCGCGGCGGTTACTGGATTTCCAATCTGGCACCAACACCGTCTGGCACCAGTAGGGTTCAAACTGTAATCACGCAATAATTATGAAAAAGCTCATCTTGATTTCTGTTTTGCTCAATCTCGGTTTGGTCGGGGCCATCGCGTATTTTTCCGTAGCAAGAAAAACACAATCCGCCGAAGTCTCGGCGGAAAATTCTTCACGGGGCGCAAAGTTGGAGAAAGGAAGCCGTTCCGGCAAAAAAGAAATCGTGATGGTGAATGCCAAGGGCGAAAAGTTCAGTTGGCGCGATGTGGAATCGGAAGATTATAAAAAATACATCGCCAATTTGCGTGTGATTCAGTGTCCCGAAGAAACCGTGCGCGACATCATCATCGCGGATGTGAACAAATTTTACGCGAGTCGGTTGAAGCCGCTGCGCAAACCGGTCGAGGACTTTAAATTTTGGAAAAATGAAAACAATTGGGGAGGTGGCCGCCGTGAGAACGATGAATATTACAAAGTGCAGATGGAGACAGAAAAGGAAAAGCGGGAGTTGCTGAAAGAATTGCTCGGTGCCGATTACGAAAAGGAAATCGCCAAACAATATGGTTGGTCTGATCAAAGCCAAGATCCTTTCAACGAAAAATTACCGCAGGAAACCAAAGACAAGCTCAGTGAAATCCAGCGCAAATTCGGCGAGCAACAGAGTGAGATTTATCGAAAAGCCAAGGGCTACCACGACGAGTACGTGCAAGCGGACCTAAAGAAAATTGAAAAAGAACGGCGCGCCGAAATGGCCAAAGTTCTTTCGCCCGAAGATTTGTTTGAATGGGACCTGCGCAATTCCCAGACGGCGCAAAACATGAAGTGGAACGAACTACAAGGTTTTGACACGAGCGAGGAGGAATTTCGCGCGATTTTCAAAGCCAAACTCGCCGCTGAAGACGCGCGCACGGATGGAGCCACCGATAAGGCTGCGCGTGAAGAGCTGATGAAAACCCAAAAAGAATCTCAGGACGCGCTGAAAGCCACGCTGGGCGAAGATCGGTATAAAGAATATCAATTGGCGCAGAACTGGGAATACAAAGAGCTGGCGCGAATTGCCGAACGGCAAGGGGTGCCGAAAGAATCGGCCATCCAGGTTTACGAAATGAAAGCGGACGTCGAAAAAGCGGCGCGAGCGATTAACGCCGACAAAACATTAACGCCGGAGGTTCGCAAGGAGAAATTACTCGCGATCAAACAAGCGACCGAACAAGAAGTGACCAGTTCCCTCGGGGAACGCGGCTATAAAGCCTGGAAACGAAACGCGTGGTGGCTGCGAAATATCATTCCGCCTGAGCCGAGCAAACCCTCTCAATAAATTTATTTTAACTTGGTGTCTTGGTGTCTTGGTGTTTCATTTTCCACGATGACCAGTACGGAAGCCAAAGCGCGCCACACGGAACTCGCCGCGGAGATTCGGCAGCACGATGATTCGTATTTCGTCGAAGGCAAACCGACAATCAGCGACTTCGAATACGATAAACTTTACCGGGAGCTGCAGGACCTCGAGACGCAATTTCCCGAACTCATCACGCCCGATTCGCCCGCGCAACGAGTCGGAGGAAAACCGGTCGGCTGGTTTGAACGTGTCGAACACATCCTGCCGATGCTTTCGTTGGAAAAAATAAAGCCCGCCACGCATCCAACCAAAGACGAGGAATCAAATGATGAGATACGAAAACAACGTCAGGACGAAAATACACTCGCCGAGCTAAAAAACTTTGACGCCACAATTCGCAAACACGTCGGCGCCTCTCGCGTGGAATACGTTTTGGAACCGAAGGTGGACGGTGTTTCGATTAGCGTTCATTACCGCTACGGAAAGTTAACGCGCGGGGTAACGCGTGGAGATGGACGGACTGGCGACGACATCACGACGAACATCAAAACGATTCGTTCCATTCCTTTGGAATTAAAAATTAAAAATCCCCCCGCGCTGCTCGAAGTGCGCGGAGAAGCTTACATTTCGATCAGTGATTTTGAAAAACTGAACAACAAGCTGAAGGCAGCCGGAGAAGAACCGTTTCCAAACGCTCGCAACGCAACGGCCGGAACTTTGAAGCAGCTTGATCCTGGCCCCGTCGCAAAACGTCCTATTCGAGCCGTGTTTTATGCAGTGGGTGCTTGCGAAGGAATCAGCTTTGAAAAACATTCCGAAGCTTTGGAGTCTTTGAAGACATTCGGCCTTCCAACGCAGGCGATGTGGTGGCGTTGTGATGGACTCGAAGAGGCTTTTGATTGCTACAGAAAACTCATTGTCGCTGATTACGACGAAAAGAAAGATTTGCGCACAAAAGTCCCCTACGACGTGGACGGAATTGTTCTTAAGGTCAACCGCATTGCCGATCAGCAAAAAATTCCCGCTAAATCTCGCGCCCCTGGCTACGCAATTGTTCACAAACCAATTCCGTGGATCACGCCTGCCGAAACGCGACTGCGCGACATCACGGTTCAAGTCGGGCGCACCGGAGTTCTCACGCCCGTTGCCGAACTCGAACCGGTTTTTGTTCAAGGCTCAACTGTTTCGCGTGCGACGTTGCACAACGAAGATGAAATTGCGCGTAAAGACATTCGCATCGGAGACACCGTGGTCATCCGCAAGGCCGGCATGGTCATTCCCGAAGTCGTCGAGGTTGTGAAAAGCAAACGGACAAAAGACGCGAAACCGTTTAATTTTTTGGAACACATTGGAAACAAATGTCCGGTTTGCGGCAGTGCGATTGCGCGTGAGGACGTTTCTTCGGGAGGCAAAAAGGAAGTGGCGTGGCGTTGCCAGAACGTTGCGCAATGTCCGGCGCAGAAAATGCGCCGTATCGAATATTTTGCCCAACGTCGCGCTCTGGACATCGAATCGCTGGGAGGAATCGTTGCTGAAAAATTGGTTGAACGTGGACTCGTTCACGAACCGCTGGATTTGTTTCATCTCAAAGTCGAGGAGCTGGCCAAGCTGAATCTTGGCACCGATGAAGCACCGCGTGTTTTCGGCGAAAAGAATGCGACTAAAATTGTAGAAGCGCTGGAGCGCGCCAAAAGCATGCCGTTACATCGCTGGCTTTACGCGCTGGCCATTTCTGCTGTTGGTGAAAGCATTGCTTACGAACTTTCCCGTTTGCATCGTGATTTAGAAGACTTGGCCAGTTCGAAACTCGTTCAGATGATTGCCGACAATGGAAAGACAGCAGAGTTAACTCAGGAAATTGACCGAAGACTTTCGCTGAATCTTTCGTTGAAAAACGAGGCGGAAATTCAAAGAAAAAATATAGAAACAGATATTCAAAAACTAAAGAAGGACTTGAAGCAGGCCACTGAGGACGCGGAACAGGCAGGGTTGTTACCGGATAAAATCAAACTCCGGAAAAAAATCCGGGATGGTTTTAAAAATAAAATTAAAACTCGGGAGAACCGGTTACTGACGGTCGGACTTTCTGAAGAAATTGGCCCCGTGGTAGCTAGAAGCATCAAGGAATATTTTGATTCTGTTAGCGGAAAAGAGGTGTTGCGTCGGCTTAGTGACCTTGGGATTCATCCGGTCGGGGATTTCGTGAACCAAGGCAGCGCGACAAAGATTTCTGAATTCACAGGTAAAACCTTTGTTCTAACGGGAACTTTACCAACTTTATCACGCGATGAGGCGTCGGAACTGATACGACAAGCTGGCGCTAGTGTCACTGGCTCAGTCAGCAAGAATACAAATTTTCTGCTCGCCGGAGAAGCGGCGGGTTCAAAGTTTGATAAAGCCAAAGAATTGGGTGTAGAAATTCTGAACGAAGAACAATTTCTGGCTAAACTTTCGAAGCAAAAAAAAGTCAAAACATCGTCGCAAGGAAGCTTTTTCTAAAGCGTATGCGCACCTATAAACTCGCCACGCCGAAAAACGCAGACGGTCAACCTATCCGAATGTTTCGCGGAGCGCGGGAAAACAATGAAGCCAAAGCGATTGATCAGTTATCAGGAATTTGCGCAGGCATTCTCGCTGACGGAGTAGTAAATGAACGGGAAGCCGATTTCTTCGCGGAATGGGTTCGCCAACATGCTCCGCTCGAACCGATTTGGCCATTTACCGACATCTTGGAGCGCGTAGAACGAATTTTTGCAGACGGACGTTGCTCTGAAGATGAGCGTGAAGAACTAAAAGAAATTATGGGGGCATTGTGCGGATGTTCACCCACGAATTCTACGCATGAAGATTACTCAACAACGCTGCCGTTCAATGCACCGCCACCAAGCTTAATCGAGTTTCCAAAGCGCGTTTTCAACATTACGGGAAAGTTTGCTTTCGGCACCCGTCAAAAAGTGATCGCCGCAATTACCGGCAAAGACGGAATGGCCATGGATTCGACGCCCACGCACGAATCGCATTACTTGGTCATTGGAGTATTTGCCAGTCGCGATTGGATTCACGCGAACTACGGTCGCAAAATTGAACGGGCGATTGAACTTCGAGACTCTGGCAGCGGGATTGCCATTATTTCTGAAGAGTATTGGAAAAAGCATCTGTAAGAATGAAAACGTTCAAAACAATAGGCTGGTTCTATGTAGTGCTGTTTTTCTTGGCGCAGGACGCAGTTACCGGTTTCGCGAAAACACAACGACCGCCGAACATTGTTTTTTTCCACGCCGATGACGTGGGCTACGACGACGTCGGGTGTTACGGCGCAACGAAAATCAAAACGCCGAATATCGATAAGGTTGCGAAAGAGGGACGGCGCTTCACTTCGTTTTATGCACCCGCGCCAACCTGCACGCCGAGCCGCGCGGCGTTGATGACCGGCTGTTATGCGCAACGCGTCGGACTTCCGTCGGTGCTTTATCCGCAAGCGAACATTGGATTGAACCCGGACGAAATCACGATGCCGGAACTTTTGCAAACGCGCGGATACACGACAGCGTTGATCGGCAAGTGGCATCTTGGCCATCTCCCGCCGTTTCTTCCGCCGAATCACGGCTTCGATTATTTTTTCGGGATTCCTTATCCGAACGACCACGGCCCGGAGCGATCTAAAAGAAAAAATCCCCCGATCCCGCTTTATCGCGACATGAAAATCGTCGAGCAACCGGTGAACCTTCACACGTTGAATGACCGACTCGTTGATGAAGCGAAACAATTTCTTAAGGTAAACGAGGAAAAGCCGTTCTTTCTTTATTTGTCGTTCGTTGATGCGCACACCCCGTGGTTTGTTGCGGACCGATTCAAAGGAAAATCGAAGCTCGGCCCATACGGCGACGCCGTGCAGGAAATGGATTGGAGCATCGGCGAAGTGATGAAGACGTTGAAGAAATTGAATTTGGATAAAAACACGCTCGTAATTTTTGCGTCGGACAACGGCCCACTCTTCAAACCGCATCCTGAATTAGAACAACTTTACGGCGACGCCGGGCGGTTGCTGCCGCAGAAACATCTTTTGCGGGAAGGAAAATATTCGACGACTGAAGGCGGCGTTCGCGTGCCGATGATTGCACGGTGGCCGGGGAAAATTCCGACACACACGGAAAGCGATGAAATCATCGCGGGCTTTGATTTTTATCCAACGTTCGCTTCGTTGGCAGGAGCAAAAGTTCGGACTGACCGAATTATTGACGGCAAGAATGTTCTTCCTTTACTCACAGAAAAAAAAGGGAAGACGCCGCACGAAACATTCTTCTATTTCGCAAACTACGCGCTCGAAGGAGTGCGCGCTGGGAAATGGAAGTTGCGCCTCATCGCACACGAACCTCCGAAAGAAGGTGAAAAGAAAACAGAAGGACTGGCGTTATACGATTTGGAAAACGACATCGGCGAAATGACCGATGTTTCCCGCAAACATCCAGAAATTGTATCGAGGTTGCAGGCGTTGCTCGAAAAATGCCGCAATGATTTAGGCGACGGCCCGAAAAACGCGGGCAAAAATCGACGCGCGCCGGGAAAGGTTGGTGACGAACCACCGCGCTCCGGCTAAACATTGCGCGCCAGTTTTGATTTGTTAAAATTGCGCCATGCCAATTTACCTTCCGCCCATTTCGCGAAGACAATTCCTCGCTCGTTCGCTTGTGGCTGGCGCGGGATTAATGCTCAGCCCGAATCTGTTCGCGGCATCGCGCAAGGTGGACGAGCATTGTTGGGCGCTCTTTTCCGATACTCACATTGCCGCAGATCGGAAGGACTTTAAACGCCACATCAACATGGCCGACCATTTGATGGCCGTCGCAAAGGAAGTCATTGAACTAAAGAAGCGCCCCGCGGGAGTGCTTATCAGCGGCGATCTCGCGTTGAACAGTGGCGAAACTGGCGACTACGCGACTCTCACGGAATTGCTTCAACCACTTCGCGCCGCGCAATTGCCGATTCATCTCGCGCTCGGCAATCATGATCATCGTGAAAGATTTTGGGATGCATTGCTTGGAGAAAAAATTGTGGCCCGTCCGGTGGTTGACCGTCAGGTTGCCATCATTCGTTCATCGCGCGCCAATTGGTTTGTACTCGATTCATTGGATAAAACACTTTCAACGCCGGGTGTTCTCGGTGAAACACAATTGGCATGGCTCGCAAAATCGCTCGACGCAAATGCGGACAAACCAGCGCTCATTGTCATTCATCACAATCCAAGCGAAGACGGCTCTTACAAAGGCGCGCTCGTCGAAACAAAAGAACTTTTTGAAATCATCCGTCCGCGCAAACAGGTCAAAGCGTATTTCTTCGGCCACACGCATCGATGGAATCTCGAGCAAGATTCCAGTGGTATTCACCTGATCAATTTGCCGCCGGTTGCGTATCTCTTCGACACGGAAAGTCCGAACGGCTGGGTGCTCGCAAATTTAGAGAAACAAGGAATGCGTTTGGAATTGCGCGCCCTTGATCACAAACACAAAGAGCATGGCCGCAAAATTGATCTGAAGTGGAGAGCTTGAAAATTATCGCCGCAGTTTACGCCAAAATTTTATTCACGATTTCGCCGTGAACATCGGTCAGGCGAAAGTCGCGGCCTTGGAAACGGTAGGTGAGTTTCGTGTGATCAAAGCCGAGCAATTGCAAAAGCGTCGCGTGTAAATCGTGGACGTGAACTTTGTCGCGCGTCGCGTTAAAACCAAATTCGTCGCTCTCGCCGTAAGTAATGCCCGGTTTTATTCCGCCACCAGCGAGCCACATCGTGAACGCGTTTGGATGATGATCTCGCCCATCATCGCCGCCTTGCACCATCGGCGTGCGGCCAAATTCACCGCCCCAGATCACGAGCGTGTCTTCCAACATCCCCCGTTGTTTCAAATCTTTGATGAGCGCGGCGCAGGCCTGGTCGGTGTCGCGACAATTCTTTTTCAAACCGTTTACGAGATCGCCGTGTTGGTCCCACGCTTCGTGGAATAGCTGCACGAAACGCACGCCGCGTTCGACGAGCCGCCGCGCGAGCAAACAATTATTGGCGAACGAGGATTTGCCCGGTTCTGCGCCGTACATTTCCAACGTCGCTTTCGATTCTTTCGTTAAATCCATCAGCTCCGGCGCACTGGTCTGCATGCGATACGCCATTTCAAACGAGTTGATGCGCGTTGTGATTTCAGGATCGCCGACAACATCGAGATGTTTTTGATTGAGACGTTTTATCGAGTCGAGCGAATCGCGCTGCATCTCCGCATCGACACCTTTTGGATTGGAAAGATAAAGAATCGGCTCCCCTTGATTTCGGAAAAGCACGCCTTGATAAAGCGACGGCAAAAATCCACAGCCCCAATTCGAAGAGCCGCCGCTCGTGCCTTTTGAGCCGGAACTGAACACAACATACGACGGAAGATTCTGCGATTCGCTGCCGAGACCGTAAGTCGTCCACGCGCCGAAACTTGGCCGCCCAAATTGTTGCGAGCCGGTGTTCATGAAAATCTGCGCGGGCGCGTGATTGAAAGCATCGGTGTGCATCGATTTTACAATCGCGATGTCGTCTGCGACTTCAGCGAGCTTCGGCAAAAGTTCCGAAAGTTCCGCACCGGATTTTCCATACTTTTTGAAAGTGAACTTTGGCCCGAGCAATTTCGACGACGGATTGATGAACGCCGCGCGATAACCTTTCAACAAATCGGCAGGCGGAAGTTTTCCATTCCATTTGGCGAGTTCCGGTTTGTAATCAAACAAATCCAGATGGCTCGGTGCGCCCGCCATGAAAAGATAAATGACACGTTTGGCTTTTGCAGGAATGTGCGCCGCTTTAGGCGAAAGCGGATTCGCTTGCGAAGGTGCGACCGATTTTCCAAACAAACTTTCGGCGAGCAACGAATTGAGCGCCATCGCGCCGACACCGACGCCGCATTGTTTGAAAAACCAGCGGCGCGTGATTTCTTTGCGCGCTTCGTTCGCGAAATGTTCCTGCTTGGTCATGATCATTCCTTCGTAATCGTTTCGTCCAAATTCAGCAGTACGCGTGAGACCACGGTGTAAGCCGCGAGCTGAGTCGGCGTTGTTCCTTCCGGCAAATTTGGTTTTTCGTTTTTGCCGGTCGCGACTTCCAGCGGATTTATCCAGCCCTCGGCGATGCGCTTTTTTTGACGCTCCATTAAATTAGTCAATTCACCCACCTCGTCCGCAGTCGGTTGGCGCAAAAGCGTGCGGCGAAAAGCGTAAGTGATTCGCTCCGCATCCGTTTTGCCGCCTTCTTCCAAAATTTTCTGCGCGAGCGATTGCGCACATTCGTTGAAAACAATTTCGTTCAACGTCGTGAGCGCTTGCAATGGCGTGTTGGAACGCATCCGGCGAATGCAGGAGGAATCTCCGTTCGGCGTGTCGAATACTTGCAACATTGGATACGGCGTTGAACGACGGCGGAATGTGTACAGAGCGCGGCGATAACGATCCGGGCCGGTCGCTTCCGTCCAGGTGAACGGGCCGTAACTTGCGGGCGGTTTGAAAAGAAAATCCGGCGCAGGCGAAAACACACTCGGTCCGCCAACTTTGTCATTCAACAACCCACTCGAAGCGAGGGCGATGTCGCGCACAATTTCTCCCTCGACTCGAAACCTCGGCCCGCGCGCGAGCAAACGATTGTATTGGTCTCGCGCATATAGCTCCGGCGTAATTTTAGAAGATTGTTGATAGGTCGCCGAATTCACAATCAGTCGGTGAATTTTTTTCAGGCTCCAGCCTGAATCCATAAATTCACACGCGAGCCAATCCAGCAATTCTGGGTGCGACGGCGCTTCAACGCGCAGACCAAAATCTTCGGGAGTATCCACAAGGCCGAGGCCGAAATAGTTTTGCCAGACGCGATTCACAGCGGCGCGCGCGGCGGTCGGCGATTTTTTATCCACGAGCCATTTTGCAAAAGTCAGTCGGCTCTCGTCTGAATTAGCCAGCAAAGCAGGAAGAAAAGCGGGAACGCCCGCGCCAACTTCTTTGGTGGGATTCAACCAATCGCCGCGCTTCAACATTCGCGTCACTCGTTTTTCATTACCGATACCGTTGTTATTTCGCGCGACCAACGCCAGCGTTGCCGCGCCTTCCGGCCATTGTTTCCAGAGCGATTCAATTTTTTCGTTAGCCGCTTTCCAATTGGCAACCGTCGTCCGCCAATAACTAAACACGGCGGCAATTTGCGCGGGCGACCGCTTTTCGGAGGGAATCTCAAAAATATCGCGAACATTTTTTGGCAACGGATCAGCCACCGCATTCGTTTCGCTAGAAACGCTCAAGCGAAACCGGCCGAGATTGTGATTTTGATTTTCGTCGGAATTCCAGCCGCCGTGATTCTGCTGCAATTTAAAAATAAGAGTCGTGCCGTTGGTGAAAGCGATTGGTTTTTCAGGAATAAACACCGCTTTGCGCGCCTGATTTCTGCGACCCGGCCCCGCGTCGATTCCCCAGGCGGTGTCGCCATTGTTGTCGATGGCAAAATTAATGGGGCCGTAAACGCGTTTCTTGCCGGAATTGTCATTGAACTCCGATTCCAAATCTTTTTCCGCATTGGAAAAATCCGCCGTTGCCTTCACGAACTTCACGGAAATTTTGTTTGTCGGATTCGCGGCGTCCATTGCTTCGACATCAAACTCCGACAGCGCCGCCATTCCTTTCAACGAACGTCCCGGCCCATCGCACGGAAGATTTGGATCAGTAAATTGTTCGAGCCGAAACGCACCAATGCTCGGTAGATTATTTGTCCCGCGAAAACGCCCCGTCCATTTCGTTGGCGCGTAACTCGCCGCGCGAATCGAGCCGTCAGCGTATGGAAAGAACCGCTCACCATTGTCGCCGATGTTCGTCACGACGACGGTTTGCCACGACGGCTGATTGGTTTTCATCGTGGCTTCCCATTGCGCCATGCGTTCCGGCCAATCCGCGTTGCGATGTTTCAAATCATTTTCAATTTCGGAAATGCCGCGACGCAATTCGTCGATTTTCATCAAGTCGTTCGGCAAATAAGCAACGCGCGACGCCTCGTGGTCGTTGTTCAAGAACGCAAACATTTTGTAATATTCCTCCTGCGTGAGCGGATCGAATTTGTGATTGTGGCATTGCGCGCACTGGATGGTCAGGCCGAGCACGCTTTTGCCGACCGCGTCCATGCGATCAAACATCGCGTCCATGCGGAATTGTTCGGGGTCCGCGCCTCCCTCTTCGTTCAACATCGCGTTGCGCAAAAATCCGGTGGCAACAATTTGGTCCTGGGTCGGGTTGGGCAATTCATCGCCCGCGATTTGTTCGATGACGAATTGGTCGTAAGGCAAATCTTTGTTGAACGAATTGATGACGTAATCGCGATACGGCCAGACGGCGCGTGATTTATCTTTTTCAAAACCATCGGAATCGGCGAAGCGCGCAGCGTCGAGCCAATGGCGGCCCCAACGTTCTCCGTAATGTGGCGACGCGAGCAAACGCTCCACTTGTTTTTGATAAGCATCGGGAGATTTGTCGGCGAGAAACGAATCCACTTCAGCAATTGTCGGCGGCAAACCGATCAAATCGAGCGAGAGCCGGCGCAGCGAAGTGATTTTGTCAGTTGGCGCTGAGGGCTTGATTTTTTCTCGTTCAAGTTTCGCGAGAATGAAATTGTCGATTGGATTGCGAACCCAATTTTTATTTTTGGTGGCGGGAATTTTAGGACGAACCGGCGCTTTGAATGCCCAATGATCTTTGGCGTTTTTTTCTTCGCTAACTGCGGAAGCACTTTCCGGCCAATCCACGCCTTGATCAATCCACGCCCGCAACAGTCCGATTTGTTCCGCCGAAAGCGCTTCGCCCTTTTTCGGCATCTTCAAATCATCGCGCACGTGCGCCACGGCCTGAATCATCAAACTCTCCGCGCTTTTCCCGGGAATAATTGCCGGACCAGATTCGCCGCCTTTGAGCGCCGCAGTTTTTCGGTCCCAACGAAGTGATGCTTCCTGTTTTTTCGCACCATGACAATTGTAACAATGCTCCGCAAAGATCGGTTGAATATCTTTTGTGAAATCAACTTTGCGCTGCGCTGCTGGGGGCAATTTGCTGATGTCCACGTCTGCAGCCGAAATTGTTTGCGACAACGAAACCGAAACAACGGACGCGGCGAGACTCAGGAAAAATTTGTGAACCTGACCATTCATGACTCGTTTGAAATTTAACTAATCTTTTCCGAGTGTCGATACGCCATTGAAAGAGAGCGCGCCCTACCAATCGAGAACAGGGGAGAATGTGAATTATTTCTTCTTCGGCAAAACATCTTCAATCACCGCGCCGGATTGCGGCACCGCTTCTTGATAATTTTCCCCGAGAAAAGCAGCAAGCGTCGCAGCGACTTGGCTTTGTGTCAGGCGCGACGTGTTAGTTCTTTCGCCGAGCGCAGGCGTGTCGGGGCCGAGGAATGCCATCCAAATATTTTCTGCGCCTTTGACCGTTGCGCCGTGATTTTTCCATTCGACTGGTGCAAAGCCACGTCCGTGATCCGTCGTCATGATGATCGTGGTTTTGTCTCGGAATTCAGGAAGCGATTGCACCGTTTCCCATAAACGACGCACGCAATCATCCACGCGCTGCGCTGATTGCAAAACGTTATCGTAACGACCGGCGTGTCCCCAATGATCCGTTTCCAAAAAGCCGACCATAAAAACACGCGGTTTGTGTTTCAGGAAATGCTCGTTCGCCGCGTGATAGAGGAGCGAGTCATCGACTTCGGCATCGTTCGCCCGCGTCATTTGCGCGATTAATTCGTTCAGCAGTTTTTCGCGCTCGTTCGGATTTTTGTCCGGCACAGGCTCCCATCCGCCCATCACCGGAAAACCGGCGCGCTCGCGATTTACGATCGACGGAATGACATCCCACGCGCTGAACACAGCGACTTTGCCTTTGAATGCGGGCTTGCCATGCAGCCATTCAAAAACCGTCGGATTCGGGTTCGGCAACTTCGCATTGCTGTTGATGTTCGAGTTGGCCCAACCGGCGAGAATCTCGTTGTAGCCGGGGTAGGAAAAATTTCTACCGTTCGTAACCTGAACCACGCTGCCCTTGTTTTGATTGCCGAAAATTTGCCCCTTCTTTGCAATGACGTTCCACATGAACGGCATCAAAGCTTCGCGCCGTTCCTCCGGCGTTTCGCGCCAGAATTTTTTGTGCAATGCGTTTGTGTTGCCGACACCGCCATTTTCCCGGTTCATCAAATCCGGGTCGGCGCCGGTGAACAAATCCTGCCAGCGAAAGCCATCGGTCGTGATGAGAATGACGTTTTTAGTTTTTAGGTTCTGGTCCGCTGCGCTTGCGGAAAAAACAAAAAAGCTGATGGAAAATAAAAAGAGTGCAACAAATCGAATGGGCGTCTGCTGGTTCATAACCAAATCTTTGTTCACGCAATGGATTGGCGGCAAGAATTTAAAATAAATCGCGCCACAAAAATCTTTTCGATAAGTTCGCTTCAATCACATGAGCCAAGATTCCTTTTCGCGCCGAAGCTTTTGCAAAAAACTGGGCGTTGGGTTATCAGCCGCCTCGCTGATGCCTCCTGTGGTTTTGGCAAAGCCTCAGCCGTTTCGTCTCCGCTATATGGTCGCGTCATGTCTCTATGGCGAATTGCCGTTGACGGAAATTTTACCTGAAATCCGCAAAACGAATTCCGAGTCCATCGACATCTGGCCGCGCAAACATGGCAATCAACGCGAGCAAATGGACGAAATGGGGTATGAGAAATTCGCGTCGCTGCTTCAGCAACACAAAATTAAACTCGGCATCATTACGCGCTACGATCTTGGCCCGTTCAAGTTGCAGCCGGAAATGGCGTTGCTGAAAAAGTTGGGTGGCAAGATGGTGGTGTGTGCGGGAAGCGGGCCGAAGAATTTGACGGGAGCAGAATTAAAATCCGCCGTCAAAAATTTTGTCGAAGAGATGCAACCACACATCGCCGCCGCCGAAGAAGCTGGAGTTGTTATCGCGATTGAAAATCACGGGGACAACTTGATCGATTCGCTCGATTCTTTGAAATGGCTCGCCGAATTTGCGCCTTCGAAACATATCGGCATCGCGCTCGCGCCGTATCATTTGCCTGACGATTCTGAAACTGTGGCTGGCATCGTTCGCGCACTTGGCGAAAAGATTGTTCATTTTTACGCGTGGCAACATGGCATGGGTTGCACGGTGAAGTTGCCGAAGGAACAGGAACTTTTGCAGATGCCTGGTCGCGGGAAGTTGGATTTCATTCCGGTTCTAAAAGCGTTGAAGGAAATTAATTACTCCGGCTGGACATCTATTTTCATGCACCCGGTTCCGCGTGGTATTCCGATTTTGGAAACGGCTGCGGAAGTCACCAAGGAAATTAATGGCGCGCGAAATTATCTCGATGGCTGCTTGAAGAAAGTTTAAGGATTCGTCCGACGCATTTTACTTATGAAAAAAGTTCTCATCATCATTGGCGACGCCTCCGAAACGCTCGACACGCTGTACCCGTATTATCGATTGCAGGAGGAAGGTTACGAGCCGGTCGTTGCGGGACCGGAGAAACGCCGATTTCAAATGGTGATGCACGAAGTCAAACCGGGCTGGATGATCACCAAAGAATGGGAGGGCTATACCATCGAAGCGAAAATCGCATTCAAAGACATCAAGCCCGAAGAATATGCCGGGATTTTTTTCAGCGGCGGACGCGCGCCCGAATACATTCGAGAAGACGAGGATTTGCTGAACGTCACGCGCCACTTTTTTGAGAAGAACAAACCGATCGCCAGCGTTTGTCATGGCGTGGAAATTCCGGCTCGCGCGGGTTGCGTGAAAGGCCGGCGCATGGCCACGGTTGCGAAATGCAAATTCGATCTGGAAGTTTGCGGCGGAACTTTTGTGAATGAACCATGCGTCATCGATGGCAATTTAGTCAGTGGGCGGACGTATCACGACAACGGATATTATTTCGGCGCGTTCATCAAACTGCTGAATCAGTCTGCGTGATTACGCGCAGTTCCAGGCAAAATTCTCCAATCCGCTGGCTCTGTCGCGGCGCGGTAGTTTTATTGTGCTTCGGAATTTTGGCTGAGACTCGGGCGGAGCAAAAAGACACGCCGCCAATTGTAATCGGTTACGAACGATTTTTCACCGCGCCCGATGCAGACTTGGTTGCGGCGGGAGAATTTCTTCTGGCGGAATTACGTTGTGTAAATTGCCATCAGCCCGGCGAACATCAACAAAATCGTTTTCGCTCATATCCCGGCCCAAAACTGGAAGACGTCGGTAGCCGAGTCCGGTTTGATTATTTGGAGGAATGGCTAGCGGCTCCGACAAAAACAAAACCGGGAACGACCATGCCGCATTTGCTTTCGGGTAGAACCGATGAAGCGACACGCGAGTCGGCCAACGCGCTGGCGCAATTTCTTTTTTCGTTGAAGACGCCCGCGCGCCCAAACGCATCGATCGGCTCAATTGAAAATGGTCGCAAATTGTTTCGCACGATTGGTTGCGTAGCTTGTCATGAGCCGGATGCCGCGACGGAAAAACTAACAATTCCATCTGTGCCGTTGGGCAAGCTTTCGCGCAAATATACGGTCGCAGGCTTGCGGGATTTTCTAATTAATCCGTTGCAGTTCCGGCCATCGGGACACATGCCTCGCACGCCGATTACTTCCGACGAAGCGAATGATCTGACGGCGTATTTGCTATCTGGCGCGAGTGCGTCCGCCCAAAAAGTTTCGTCGAATGCCAAGCTCATCGTCAAAGGAGCGAAATTATTTTCTGATCTCGGCTGTGCGGCTTGTCACGATCTTCCTGGCACAACGATTCCAAAATTCAAAACGCTGCTGGAATTAGTTCAGTCGAGCAAACAAGGCTGTCTATCCGATGCGCCGGCTCGTGGCGCGGCAAATTATTCGTTGAGTCCGCAGCAGCGCAAAGCAATGCAGGCGGCGCTGGAAAAAATTCAAACTCCAAAAACTTTTTCGGCGTCGCAACAAATCGAGCAACGCATGATGGCGTTGAATTGTTTTGCGTGTCATCAGCGCGATTCTTTGGACGGACCGGACTCTGCGCGCGCGATTTATTTTCAAACCAGTGGCGCAGATTTGGAGGACGAAGGGCGCTTTCCACCGCAACTCACCGGCGTAGGTAGAAAATTAACTCCGGCAGCCATTGGAAAAGTTTTGCGCGGCGAGGGTTCGGTTCGCCCTTACATGATGACGCGCATGCCAGATTTCGGGGCGGAACACGCGGAGTTTTTCAGCAAGCTTTTTCCCGACGCGGATGTGACTGCCGACATCAAGCCAACGCCGCGCGACGGAAACGAAGACAAAATTGGCCGCGCTCCGTGGGGGCGTGAATTGGCCGGCGTCACAGGGTTGAGCTGTATTTCCTGCCACGATTTGAACGGGAAAAAATCCCTGGGAATTCGCGCGGTTGATTTAGCTTTTGCGCCGAAGCGTTTGCGATCGGAATGGTTTCGCGATTACCTGATTGATCCAGCGCGATTTCGTCCCGGCACCCGCATGCCGTCGTTTTGGCCGGAAGGCAAAGCCATTCATCCGCTCGTCAGCGCAAACACCGAACGGCAAATCGACAGCGTCTGGGTTTATCTCAACGAGATTGACCAGAACCGTTTGCCCGAGGGCATGGAGGAAAAAGGGAATTTTGAATTGAAGCCGAAGGACGCTCCCATTGTTTTTCGCACGTTCATGAAAGACGCCGGGCTTCACGCCATCGCGGTTGGTTTTCCGCAGCAATTGAATGTCGCGTTTGATGCCGAACAAGTTCGCTGGGCGCTGGCATGGAAAGGAAAATTTCTCGATGCCGAAGGAACGTGGGATGATCGTTTCACTCCGCTGGCCGAACCGCTCGGAACGAACATTTTTAAATTTCCAATCGGGAACGCTTTGCCTGAGGAACATCAATTTCGCGGCTATCGGCTCAACGCAAAAGGTGTCCCCACTTTTCTTTATCAAGCGGGCGCGATTCAGGTTGAGGATACGCTTGAGCCGGATGCGACGGGGGAAAGTTTGCGGCGAACTTTGAAACTGCGTGGCGGTTCGGGGCATTTATCGTTCGGCGCTACGCCAGAAAAGAAAGTTGAAATTGATTTTGATTCACGAGGCGAAGCCACGTTGGTGATGGAGGTGAACTGGTGAAACGGTTTTTCACAATTTTAGTTTCCACGCTGACCGCGACGTTGCTTTTCGCCGCCGAAGAAGATTTTTATCGGTTGGTCACAATTCCCGTTCCTGAAAATATAAAACTCGAAGTCAGCGGACTTGCCTTGTTGCCTGACGGGCGAGTCGCCGTCGCCATTCGTAAAGGCGAAATCTGGATTCTCAACAACGTTTACGACACGACTCCGACGAATGTGACTTTCAGTTTGTTCGCCAGCGGATTGCACGAGCCACTGGGTTTGACGTTTCGCGACGGCGCTCTCTACACCGCTCAACGCACCGAAGCCACGAAATTGCGCGACACTGACGGTGACGGTCGTGCCGATGAATATCTCACCGTCGCCAAAGGATGGGGTGTGACGGGCAATTATCACGAATACGCCTATGGGCCGGTTTTTGATTTGGAAAATAATTTGTGGCTGACATTGAATTGCACGATTGGCAACGGCATTCGCACGAACGACGCCTGGCGCGGCTGGAGTTTAAAAGTAAAACCAAACGGCCAATGGGAGCCGGTATCCGGCGGATTCCGTTCGCCAAGTGGAATTGGCTTAAATGCGGCTGGAGATATTTTCGCCAGCGAACAACAAGGAAATTGGTTCGCGGCGGGCGCGGTGCTTCATGTTCGTCCGAGAGTTTTTCATGGCCATGCCGCCTCGCTCAAATTTTGTGATTTGCCCGGAGCCACCTTCAAAAATCCCGGAGCGCTTCCGGAAAATTTGAGCGTCGTGCAAGCTGCGAAGAAAATTCCTGAGTTGAAACTGCCTGCAGTTTGGTTGCCGTATCGGAAAATGGGCATGAGTGCGACGGATGTTTTGTGCGATACGACCGGAGGAAAGTTCGGGCCATTCGCCGGACAAATTTTCGTTGGCGAATTTACGATGTCGGCTTTGAACCGAGTTTTTCTTGAAAAAGTTAAAGGCGAATATCAGGGAGCATGCTTTCCATTTCGCAGTGGATTCCAATCCGCCGTGCTGCGACTGGGTTGGGGACGCGATGGTTCGTTGTTCGTTGGCCAGAGCAATCGCGGCTGGAACTCTGTTGGCACCCGTTCCTACGGATTGCAAAGGTTGATTTGGACGGGGAAAATGCCGTTTGAAATCAAAACCATGGAAGCGCGGCCCGATGGTTTTCTGCTCACGTTCACTCGACCAGTGGATCGCAAAAGCGTCGAGGCAATCGCGGCTTATGAAATGTCGAGCTACACCTATCCGTATCACTCAACCTACGGCGGGCCTGAAATCGAAACGCAGCAGTTGATTATTCGCAAAGCAACGGTTGTGGCCAATGCCATGAGCGTTCACTTGAGTGTCGATGGATTGCGTGAAGGTTATGTCCACGAGCTGCACGTCAAAGGTGTGCGGTCTGCTGTTGGAGAAACGCTTTTGCACGACTCGGCTTATTACACGCTGAACCGGATTCCGTAAATTTAAGGCGCAGGGTTGAAAAAATTTCCGACAGAAGCTCAATAATGCCGGAAAATTTTACAACCACTGCGCCCAAAGTTTTTACGGGGACGTGACCCTGATTCGATAGAACCGGGGGCTGACCACATTCGTTTCACTCAATGACAGAAAATAATCACTGCTGGGGATGGAGCCAACGCTTTCCAGCACAGTGGGATCCGAAGCTTGGAATTCACGTGACTTGAAGTCGC
>JADMIO010835304.1_pt1 | contig 98919 bp, 90 predicted proteins | sample 8958161 | NCBI WGS metagenome assembly JADMIO01 (sample SAMN16585339, study PRJNA669376) | soil metagenome | isolation source: Crop rotation soil | place: USA: Cullars Rotation, Alabama | collected 2011
CGCGACAACTTGTCCACGTGGAATTCTAAGCTTAGGATCCCAATGTGCTGGAAAGTTGGCGCCGTTGTCGAGCAGAGCGAGAGCCGCTTCCATATTGCCCTGGCGTGCGGCGTACATTAACGGAGTCATACCGCCTTTGTTGTTGCCACCGCCGCGCGCTGCGCCATCCGCGCCATTCATTGCGGCGGCCTGTTGCTGCGCTCCGCCTGCGGCGGCAGCCTGACCGTTTCCGGCTGCAGCTGCGGCCGGAGGAGCTCCAGCTGCGGGTGCGGCGCCACCATTACCACCGCGGCCGCCACGGCCAGCTTGATTAGCTGCGGCAGCGGCCGGTGTTGCACCCGCTGCTGCGGGAGCAGCGCCTCCGCGGCCGCCTTGAGCTTGTTGGCCCTGAGCGGCAGGGGCTGCTGCGGCCTGACCACCGCCGTTAGCGGCAAAACCGCGCTGTCCGCCACCCGGCACGATTACGGTGGAAGCGGCGTCGACTTTGCCGCCGTGCGTCGCGAGAATCTTGATCGCGTCCGGACGATTGAACGCCGCAGCAAAACTCATGGCGGTCTGCCCATGTTCGGTTTCAGTGGCGTTCGGATCTGCACCGGCTTCCAGCAGTAAACGCACCGCTTCCGCATCGCCCGCCGTTGCCGCCATCATCAGTGGCGTCAAACCATCCAGAGCCGCGGTTTTCGCATCGGCGCCGGCTTTCAACAAGCGGCTGATCACCGGCGCGCTGCCGGATTTCGCGGCCATATAAAGAGGGGTGTAGCCACCCAGACGCGTCGTTGCCTTGACGTTCGCGCCTGCATAAACCAGCAGGTCGGTCATCTCGGCGTCGCTTTTCAGCGCGGCCCAATGCAGGGCGGTCATCCCGTCGCCCTGGGCCGCGTTCACATCCACTGCCTGTTTTAGCAGCGCACGTACGGATTCACGATCGCCCTTCATCGCGGCGTCAGCAATCCGGGTGTCGCCCATCGCGGCGGACAACAAAACGGACGCCGCAATGATGGCGAGAAGACTCATCGATAGACCGAAGATTACGCTTCTACGCATAGCATTCCTCCGTCAGATGGCGAGCTCGCCCGTGCTGTCGCCGAAACTCTCGGCGTCAATACCAAGTTTGTGCAGCAGGGTGAGGTACATGTTCGCCGTCGGTGTCCCATCCGGGGTCTTCAAGTGCAGGCGCCCCTTCAGCGAACCGCCGGCGCCACCCACCAGGAAAATCGGGCAGCGTTTGTGGTTGTGCAGGTTGGAGTCGCCCATCGGAGAGCCATACAGAACCAGTGTGTGGTCGAGCAATGACTTGCCGTCCGATTCCGTGACCTTCTTCAACTTGTCGAGGAAGTAAGGGACCATGCTGACGTGATACTTATTCAACGTCGCATAGCCTGTGATCCGCTGCTCGTTCTCGCCATGGTGCGAAAGACCATGGAAGCCGCCATTGACGCCGCTTTCCGGGAAAGCGCGGCCCGTACCATCGCGGCTCAGTTTGAATGAAGTGACGCGGGTGACGTCACCCATGAAAGCGAGTACCTGCAGATCGAGCATCAGCTTGACATGTTCTTCGAACGAATCGGGAACGCCGATGGGTGCCATCGGCAGTTGCCGGACTTCGCCTTTGGCGTTGCGCTCTTCGACCTTCTGAATGCGCCGTTCGATCTCACGCACATTCTCGAGATACTCATCGAGGCGGTTCTTGTCTTCCTGGCCGACGGCAGCTTTGACGCGGGCCGCTTCATGAGTGACAAAGTCGAGCAAACTGCGCTGGTTCTGTCGTTGTGCGGCCCGTTCGGCTTCCGTGGATCCATAACCGAACATCATGTCGAACACCATTCGCGGGTCGCGAATCATCGGCAACGGATGTTTCGGCGTGGACCAGCTGATCGTGTCCGTATAAACGCAGGCATAACCGTAATCACATCCACCGGCCTGGTCGACGCTTTCGATGGATAACTGAACTGACGGCAGTGGAGTGTCCTGGCCGTATTTCTGCGCGTACATCTGATCGAACGACGTGCCGGCAAAAACGTCCGAACCTTCGGTCTGCTTCGGATGCGCCTGAGTAAGGAACACCGCGCTGCAGCGGAAGTGATCGCCGCCGACTTCATGCAGTTCCCATGCTTCGGCCGCATGCATGTCGGTGTTGCTGACGATCGTCAGGTATTCCTTATACGGCTCCAGTGGAAGCAGGCTGCTTGGCGTTAAATCAAACTCGCGGCCTTCCGCAGCGGGAGCCCAGTAGTTTTTTTCCGCGCCAAACTTTGTGCTGCCGGCGGAACCGTGAACCATTTCCATGCAAGCCACGCGGGTAACGGGCTTGGCGGGTGCCTGACCCATCGCGGGCAACATCGACTCCAGGAACGGCAGGGCAACCGTTACACCCATGCCGCGGAGCACTGTGCGGCGGGAAATATGCTTGTTCGTGATGAACATGTTTCCTCCTAATCTCTCTGATTTTTTTGCCCAACCGTCTTCGGCTTCGAAGCAGCCGCAGACGTATCGGTCGGTGTCTCTTGTGCTTTGCTCATCTGGAAAGCCGGGCTTTTCACGATCCCCAGCACCAGAGCAGAAAACTTATTGTTATTCTTCGCTGCGTCGCGGTCGATCGCACGAATGGTCGGCATATCGAAATACTCAACGCGGCGACCGAGCGCGTAGGCCATCAGTTTTTCCGTCAGTGTTTGAATGAACTGATCGGAACGCGCAACGATTGCATTGCGCAGGCTGGCCGGGCCGTCCAGCTGGGTTCCGTCGTACATCTGAGTTCTGGCATCGATCGGAACTCCGATGGTATGGACTCGCAAACCTTCCGGACTGATGCCGGGTGTCGTATCCACCGAGCGCCAGGCGCCGGTCACATCGAAGTTTTCGAGCGCGAGCCCGATGGGATCGATCAAGCGGTGGCAGTTATTGCAGGTGACGTTCGCGCGATGCGCTTCCATGCGTTCGCGGACCGTCAGGGCTTTACCCTGCGTGACCGCGGCAGTTTCTTCGAGTTTCGGAACAGCCGGCGGTGGTGCTGGTGGAGGCGTGCCGAGAAGAACACCCATTACCCACTTGCCGCGCAAAACCGGTGAGGTGCGATCCGCCACTGAAGTCAGCGCCAGGATGCCGCCCTTGCCGAGAAGACCTTTGCGGTAATCGTCCTTCAGTGTGACCCGCTGAAACTCCGGCCCACCGACGTTGAGAATGCCGTAATGCCGCGCCAGCCGATCGTTGACGAACGAGTAATCGGCCGTCAGCAAATCGACCACGTTGTGATCCTCGCGAACGATGCTGTCGAAGAACAGTTCCACTTCGCGCTGCATGGCTTCGGCGAGCGTGTAGTCATAGTTGGCGTAATAGTGAGCGTCGGGATGCAGGTTGAGAAGATCGGGCAAATGCAGCCACTGGCCGGCGAACTTGGTGGCCAGCGTTTCGGATCGCGGATCCGCCAGCATGCGGCGAACCTGCTTTTCGAGAACGAGCGGATCTCGCAAGCGGCCCTGGCGCGCAATTCCCAGCAGTTCCTCATCGGGGAATGTGGCCCACAGGAAGTAGGACAACCTGGTGGCGAGATCGACATCCGAAATACGATAAATCTGACCCGGTTTGATTCCAGCCGGCCGTTCTTCAAATTTGAAAACGAAATTGGGGCTGACCAGAATCGCTTCGAGTGCGGCGCGAATGCCGGCTTCAAAGTTGGCGTTCTTGCGTGCGTTTTCGTAGAACGTCATCACCCCTTCGAGATCTTCCGATGTTGTGGGGCGGCGATAGGCGGTGCGCATCAGACTGGTAATGATCTTCGTGGCGCACGGAAGTTCTTCGCTCGCGGTGACCGGACGGCAGGTGAAAACTTTCCGCCGGGATGGCGAATCGGAGACGCCGGTAACGTTGAAGGGCCCTTTGATTTCGAATTCGCGAAGGTGGGGATAGCTGGTGATTTCCGTGTCCGTTCCGATCGTGGTATCCGACAACGTGTGATCGATCGGCATGATGTCGTCGTCGATCAAATCCGAATGCTTGACCAGAAACGCCGCCGACACGCGATGTGAACCGGCGGACACGGTGACGCGACCGGAGTAGATGTTGGTTCCTGTCGGCAGCGATTCCGACATCCGTGAATCGATGTCCTTCAAGGCGACCCGTTCGCCGTCAACGGAGAATTCGAGCTGCTCGGTCTGCTTGGCGCTGATCGGTCCGCCGAACAATTGCCCGGTGGGCACGACGTGCAGCAAGCCGCGCAATTCGTATTCGCCATCGGCGGGGAAGTTGTAGATGACCGAAATACCGCCGCGCGTTCCGAATGGCGCGCCGTCTTCATGGCCAAGCTGTGAGGCCGTTCGTGGAATCTTGTACACGGCGGAGCCGGGTTCCGCTTTAGGATCGCCCAGCGCGTCTCGGCTGATCCGCGCGGCTGCGTGCATATAGCCTTCCATCAATGTTGCGGAAAGCGGCTGTGCATCGGCGATGTTGTCAAACCCTTCGCTGATGGTGTCGGCCGGGAGGAGGGCGGTCACGTCCTCGTCAATTCCCAGCAGATCTTTGATCGACCGAGCGTATTCCGTACGCGTCAGCCGTTGGAAGGGCCGGCTTCCGGGATTGATTTTCAGTGTGGATGCGCGATCAATAGTGGTTTCCAGCGTCGACGCAAACGTTTTCAGGACCGCAGGCGCAGGCCGCGGAGCCCCAATTTTGGGCATCTGTCCGCTGCGCACCTGCCGGATCACTTTTTCCGCGAGCTCGGCATTCTGATCCACGTGCGCCAGATCCAATTTGGAGAGGGCAATGCCTCCCGATTTCATTTGGTCGCTGTGGCAGCCCATGCAGTACTGCTTCACCATCGCGGTCTGCGCTTCCACGGTCATTCCGACGGGTTGCGGCGTAGCGGGACGTGGAGAAGCGGAAGCGGGAGCGGCAGTCGCAGCTGCAGAAATGGGAGCTTTCGCGGGTCGGTTGGTCTGCCCGCGTTGCGCCATGATGACGTTCGCGGTCACAAGAAGGCACAAAACCAGCGTGGCAATCGCCAGGATTCGTCTATTCATTCTCAGGCCTCGATTTTTGAACCATTTACTGGCCGACTATTCTACAAAAGGGACCACCGTAATCGCCATCTTTATATATATGTGGATTACGGGAGACTCCCGATCCCATTACTTACTACTTCTCGATACCGTAAGTCTTCATTTTTCTATAGAGATAGCTGCGCTCGAGACCCAGCAGGCGGGCGGTCTGGGAGATGTTCCAGTTGTTCTCTTTCAGCTTCGAGAGAATGAATTCACGTTCGAACTGCGCACGCGACTCGTGAAGGGTCGATGCTCTGGCGGTACCGGCGTTTCCGTTGGGCAGGGAAAGATCCTGTGCGGAGATCGTGGAATCCGGGACCATGATCACCAGTCGCTCCACTTCGTTTCGCAACTCACGGACGTTTCCGGGCCATGAATAATCCATCATCACATCGAGTGCTTCGCCCGTGAAATCTTTGGGTGCGCGGCCATGCTCGGCCGAAAACACCCGCGTGAAATATCGCGCCAGGACCGGGATGTCTTCGCGACGCTCACGAAGCGGCGGAGCGAAAAAGGGGATGACGTTCAGCCGATAGAACAAATCCTCGCGAAAGCGGCCGGCCGCAATCTCATTCGGAAGATTCTTATTGGTCGCGGCAATCACTCGCACGTCGACGCGAACCGGAGCCGGAGCGCCGATGGGCTGGAAACTTTGCTCCTCCACGGCGCGCAGCACCTTGGCCTGAGTCTTGAGCGTCATGTCGCCGATTTCATCCAGAAACAGCGTGCCGCCGTCGGCGAGTTCGAATTTGCCTTTCTTCGCGTCGCTCGCTCCGGTGAATGAACCTTTCGTGTGCCCGAACAATTCGCTTTCAATCAACTCTTCGGGAATAGCCGCGCAGTTCACCTCAACAAAGGGTTGATTGGATCGATTGCTCAGGTAATGGATGTTGCGGCTGACGAGTTCCTTGCCGGTGCCGCTCTCGCCATAAATCAGGACGCGGCTGTTGGTGGGAGCCACGATGGCGATCTGCTTGCGCAGGGCCTTCACTGGAATACTCTCGCCCACGATGTTGAAGCGTTCTTCGATCTCATGCCGGAGGATCGTATTCGCCCGTTCGAGAGTCCGGTGCGACAGCGCGTTCCGTGCCGTCAGTAACGTGTGTTCCAGCGAAAGCGGTTTTTCAATGAAGTCGTAAGCGCCGAGTTTGGTGGCGCTGACCGCGGTTGCGATCGTGGCGTGGCCCGAGATCATGATGACGTGCGTGTTGGGCGATTTTTCTTTCACGCGGCGCAATGTCTCGATGCCATCGATGCCTGGCAGCCAGATGTCCAGAAGGATCAGGTCGTACGTCCCATCCTCGATGCGCTTCAGGCACTCCTCGCCCGAAGCGACGCTTTCGGTGCTGAAGCCCTCATCGTCGAAAACACCTTTCAACGATTGGCGAATGCCCGGTTCATCGTCAACGATCAGGATTCTTGGCATACGGGTAACTCAATCACAAAACGTGTTCCCCTGGGTGAATTGGGTTCGACACCGATATAGCCGCCATGATCGGCGACGATGCGGCTGGAGATCGCAAGACCAAGTCCCGTGCCGTTCTTGCGGGTGGAGAAATACGGTGTAAACAGGCGTTCTCTGTCTTCGGCCGCGATGCCGCGCCCACAATCGGCAATGGTGAGCCTGGCCATCGTGTTGCCACGCGCCAGTTCGCAGCTGATTTTCAATTCCTGAACCGATTCCTCCGCCAGCGCATCCAGCGCATTGTCGATGACGTTGACCAGCACGCGCTTCATTTGCAGCGAGTCCATCAGAATGGGTGGGAGATCGTCCGGAACGTTCAAAGTGACACGGGTACCGTTCAGGCGGCCCTCGTACAGCGCCATGGTTCGATCGACAAGTTCCTTCATGCTGTTGGGAACTCGCGAGACGGCAGGCAGTCGGGCGAAACGAACGAATTCATCGACGAGATGCTTCAGGCTCGAAACCTCCTGGACGATGGCTTCGACGCACTCTTCAATGACTGTCGTCACTTTTGGCGAAGCGGCAGGCAGGCGCGAAATGTTACGTGCGATGCGTTCGGCGGACAGTTGGATGGGTGTAAGCGGATTCTTGATCTCATGAGCCAGCCGCCGCGCGACCTCACGCCAGGTGCTGGCTTTTTGTGCGCGAACCACTTCAGTCAGATCTTCCACCACAATGACGAATCCGCCAGCGGTCAGACGACTGGCAGTAACGGCGCTGTGCGCCGGACGGCGCGGTTCCGTGAAGGCAATTTCACGGGTCGCGACGTTGCTGGTTACGGACTCCGCCAGTAAATCCTGGATGGCCTTGAGGTCAGCAGAGCCAAACACTTGATCGAGACGCGTCGCGTCTTCTATTGAAAAGATCGTGTGCGCCGCCCGATTCATCATGCTGATTCGCAGATCCGCATCGATGGAAATTACTGCCGTCGGAATACTTTCCAAAATCACTTCGGTATAGCGGCGGCGCGCTTCCAGTTCCGCTGTCGTGACGCCAAGCCGGTCGGCCATGCCGTTGAAGTGTTTGACGAGCATTCCCAGTTCATCTTCGGCGTGAATCTCGATGCGATGATCCAGATTTCCCTCGGATATTTCCCGTGTGGCAACCGACAGCGCTTCGATCGGCACCGTAATCCGGCGAGACAGATTCAGCCCGATCCAAACCGCCGCGAAAAGGCCGAGCACCGTTTCAAGCGCAAGAATCAGGACATACACGTCACGCCAGTAAATCCGGTTTTCATTCAACAGTATGTACTTTTCGTGCTCGCTGGAAATTTGTGCGGTGAGATCGAGAATGCGTTGCGGTGTGGGATAGATCGCCGCGATCATTGAAGGCCCTTTGGCCGTAACAATTCGGCGGACGCCGATCCAATACGGATCAGATTGAACGATGACTTCATTATCGCTGCCGAGCGCCGCAAGAATACCTTGCCGGATCTGGTCGGTAACGATTCCCGGTTCTGCCGATGATGTAAGGATGGTTCCATCCTGGGAAAGCGTCACCAGGGCCTTAAGCTGGAGTGTCCTGCGCGCCGCATCCAGATCCTCCGGCGGATTCCTGGCGAGGTAGTCGAGAATGCCCGTCACCATGGCTTCATGGTCGCGCCGCCATTCCTGCCCGATCTCATTCGTTGCGTGAAAAATGCTGTCGACCGGCACGCTGAACCATTTGTCGATACTCCGATTGATCAATCCGTAACCAAAGGCAAACAGCAGAGCCGCAGGTACGAGCGTCAGTCCGATCAGAGTAGTTAACAGGCTGGTTTTGAATTTCGAGCCGGGCTTTTGTTGTTTACGTTCGGCCCATACTTTCACCACGTTACGGGCAAGAACGAAGCCGAAGACGATGAGCACGAGGAAGATCAGTGTCGAGACGGTCGCCAGCAGAACGATTTGATTCGGCGAGGAGTGGTCGACGACCGGATTCAGGTCAAATGCCGCCTGTACGAACACCAGGACGGCGAGTACCAATAAAAAAAATCCGGCTATATAAAGTTTCGTGTTCTTTGCCGATATCATCTTGTGGCTTTATGTTACAGTCGACCTTCGATTTGGCGGCAAGTTATCTACCCACCGACTGAGACTAGCCTCCGTTCCTAAGTATGTCCAGGCTTGGCGAATTACTAATTAATGAGACTCTGATCACCCGCGAGCAGCTGACCGAAGCGCTCACTTACCAGAAGGCGCATGGTGGTCGGCTGGGAAGCTGTCTGGTCAAACTGAACTTCGTTTCCGAAGAGAGTTTGACCGCCTGTCTTTCGCGTCAGTACGGCGTCGCGTCGATCAATTTGACGTATTACGAACCGGACGCGGAAATTACCAAACTGATTCCGCGCGATACGGCGCAAAAACACCTTATCGTCCCCATCGGCAAGGAAGGTTCGACGTTGCAGGTCGCGATGAGCGATCCGAACAATGTCATGCTGCTCGATGAATTAAAGTTCATCACCAGCCTGACCATCGAGCCGCTCGTGGCTGCCGAATCGCAGCTGCGCATCGCCGTAGATAAGGCGTACGGCAGCTCGCATGAAGCGGAACTGAAGCGCGTTTATCAAAACCTGCAGAACAACGATCCTAACGCGGTTGAAGTGATGGACGATGAGGACGAGGAAGTCAACGTCCAGTCACTGGAGAAGGAATCCGAAGAAGCACCAATCGTTCGTCTGGTGAACCTTATTCTGATGGATTCGGTTAAGCGCGGAGCCAGCGACATCCATATCGAGCCTTACGAACGCGAATTTCGCGTCCGATTCCGCGTCGACGGTGTGCTTCAGACGGTGATGAATCCCCCTTTGAAATTACGCGATGCCCTGACCTCACGCATCAAGATCATGTCCCGGCTCGACATCTCCGAGAAGCGCCTGCCGCAGGACGGTCGTATCAAGATGCGCATGAAGATCGCGGGCAAAACGAAGGAACTGGATTTCCGCGTTTCGTCGCTTCCCACACTGTGGGGTGAAAAGGTCGTCATGCGGTTGCTCGATAAAGAGAACCTGCGTTTCGACATGCGCAAACTGGGCTTTGAACCGGAGTCGCTGCGTTATTTCGAGAATGCCATCGACAAGCCGTTCGGCATGGTGCTGGTGACAGGGCCGACGGGAAGCGGTAAGACAAACACGCTGTACTCGGCGATTTCGCAGCTCAATAAACCCGACACCAACATCATGACGGCGGAAGATCCTGTCGAATTCAATCTGACCGGCATCAATCAGGTCAACATGCGCGACTCGATCGGCCTGAACTTTGCGGCCTCGTTGCGATCGTTCCTGCGGCAGGATCCCAATATCATCCTCGTCGGTGAGATCCGTGACTTCGAGACTGCTGAAATTGCGATCAAAGCCGCGCTGACCGGACATCTCGTGCTGAGTACGCTCCATACCAACGACGCACCGGCGACGGTTTCACGCCTGATGAACATGGGCGTCGAGCCTTTCCTTGTCGCCACTTCCATCAACGTGATCTGCGCCCAGCGCCTCGTCCGGCGGATTTGCAAAGACTGCAAGGTGGAGGTGAGTATGCCTCCGCAGGCGTTGGTCGATATTGGATTCACTCCCGAGGAAGCGGAAACGATCAAGGTCAGCAAAGGTGCGGGTTGCCAGACCTGCAACAACTCCGGCTACAAAGGACGCGTCGGTCTTTACGAAGTGATGGACATGAACGATGACGTTCGCGAAGCCATCATCCTCGGTTCCACCACCATCGAACTGAAAAGACGCGCGATCGCCAGCGGAATGATCAGTCTGCGGCGCAGCGGCCTCATCAAAGTGAAGGACGGGGTCACTACCATTGAGGAAGTTCTGCGCGAAACCGTTAAGTAATTTTGGCCCGCTAATTTGCATTTGCGAATTTCAAGACTCGAACTAAGAATAGGTCGGTGAATTCGCTTCGCAGAGGGTAAATATGCCGAATTTTAGTTTCAAAGGAAGAAATCGTTCGGGGGAAGTCGTATCGGGTGAACGCTCGGCCGACAACCGCCAGGCCCTGGCGCTGGCCCTTCGCCGCGACCAGATCTTCCTCATGGACGCAGAAGAGAAGAAGGCCGGCGGAGGTTTCAATCTCCAGTTTGGCGGAAATCCGACGCCGAAAGACGTGGCGGTCTTTACTCGTCAGTTCTCGGTAATGATCGACTCGGGCGTGCCGCTGGTGCAGTGTCTCGAAATTCTCGGTGAGACCCAGGAAAACCAGAAGTTCGGTACCGCGATCAAGGCTGTGCAGCGGGAAGTCGAACAGGGAAACAGCCTTGCCGCATCGATGAAGATGCAGTCGAAGACTTTCGATGATCTCTACACGAACATGGTGGCTGCCGGAGAAGCAGGCGGTATTCTCGATACCATCTTCCAGCGCCTTTCGGTCTACATCGAAAAAGCCGTCAAACTGAAACGCGCCGTACAGTCGGCCATGGTTTATCCGATCGCCGTCGTCGTTATCGCAGGTGGCGTTATCACCATCATTCTCTGGAAAGTGGTGCCGGCGTTTACGGAATTGTTCAACAGCATGCAGGTACAGTTGCCTCTGCCGACGCGCATCGTTATTGCGTCCAGCCAGTTTGTCGGAAGCTACGGCTTTTTCATCATCGTGGGTATGGGCATTCTCGGGGCAGTGTTCCGATCGTGGTACCGGACTCCGAAGGGCCGATACCAGACGGACAAACTGATCCTCAAAGCGCCGGTGTTCGGACCGTTGATGCGCAAGATTGCCGTCGCCCGGTTCACTCGCACGATGGCGACGTTGATCGCCAGCGGTGTTCCAATTCTCGACTGTCTGGACATCACGGCGAAAACGTCCGGCAACGCGATCGTTGAAGAAGCGATCATGAGCGTAAAGAAAGCAATCGAAGAGGGCCGCACGATTGTCGATCCTTTGAAGGCATCCGGCGTCTTTCCGTCGATGGTCGTTTCCATGATCGGCGTCGGGGAACAGGCGGGCGCTCTCGAAACGATGTTGACGAAGATTGCGGACTTCTACGAAGAGGAAGTGGATGCCGCGGTCGGTGATCTCATGACGGCGATGGAACCCTTGATGATCGTGGTCCTCGGCGTTATCGTCGGAGGTATCGTGATTTCGATGTACCTGCCGATCTTTACACTGGTAGGTCAGCTCGCCAATAAGTAATGGACAGAGGGAAATGGCTGCTCCGGCTGATCATCGTCCGGGCAGTCATCTTCACTGTCTTTGCGGCTGTCCAGTATTCCCGGGACATGGCGCTTGTCCTGGTTACTGTCTATCTGCTCTCCTGCGGCTGGTATGTCCTCGTTCGTATCAATCGCGGCTATGTCTGGCAATCTTACGCGCAGATCGCCGTTGATCTACTGCTGATTACCTGGACCGTCAATCGAACCGGCGGTATTGAAAGCCGCTTTTCCTCGCTGTACGTGCTCGAGATCATGATGTCGAGCATTTTGCTGGACCGGCGCGGAGTGTTCCTCGCGTCGACCGCCAGTTCGATCCTGCATTTCGCCCACCTCGACCTGGCGTACTTCCATTTTCTTCCTTCCACGACAACGGCCTGGCCGGACCTGTCCTGGGTGCAGTACGTCATCAGCCTCAATATTTTCGGCTTTTGCGCGGTAGGTTATCTGTCCAACTATCTCGCCGAAACACTGCGCAGTACCGGAGCGCAACTGGAGAAATCGACGGGGCAGATCGCCTTCCTGCGCGCCTTCAGCGATCGCATTGTGGATTCGATGGGCAGCGGTCTGGTAACGACCGACCTCGAAGGGCGAATTTATTTGTTCAATCGCGCCGCCGAAGAAATTACCGGTCTGCGATCCGATGACGCACTCAGTATGACCATCTGGCAGCTGTTTCCCGGGCTGCGTTCCAAACCCGAAACCCCACGATTCGAATTGACGACGAAACGCAGAGACGGCAAGGAAATGCATCTGCGCTGCCTGATGACGCCGATCATGATCGATGAGAAGAATACGGCGGGCTACGTATGCTCTTTCGATGATGTGACGGAACTGCGACTGCTGGAGCGGCAGATGCGCCAAAAGGAGCAGATGGCGGCTATCGGCGTGATGTCCGCCGGCATCGCGCATGAAATCCGCAATCCGCTCGCTTCGATCTCCGGCTCATTCAATCTTCTGCAATCTGATCTGCCGCTCAGTAATGATCAGCGGCAATTGATGGACATCATCTCTCGCGAGACCGAACGATTGAACCGGATCATTACGGACTTCCTTTCGTATGCGCGCCCACTGTCGCCCAAGCGAGAAAAGGTCGATCTGTCCGGCCTGATCAATGAGACCACCAGTCTGCTGCGCAACAGCGCGGAAGTGACGGAGTCGCATCGTATTCAGACGCAGCTGCAACGCGTGCACGTGGACGCCGATGAGAGCATGATGCGTCAGGTGTTCTATAATCTCGCCTCGAATGCCTTCAAGGCGATGCCGAATGGAGGAATGCTCACCATCACCCTTGAGGCCCGCAATGGCGGCGCCCAGATCCGCTTTCAAGATACCGGCATTGGTTTATCCGAAGACGAAATGAAACGCTTGTTCGTGCCTTTCAATTCGAAGTTCCGAAACGGCACGGGGCTCGGCTTGCCCATTGTCTATCAGATCGTCAATGCGCATAACGGCTCCATCACGGCAAGGTCCCGCAAGGGAGCGGGAACCACTTTCATCATCGATTTGTAATGCGTGCAAAAATTCTCATCGTCGACGACGAACGCTCGATCCGCGAACTGCTCGAGATTTTCCTGAAGAAGGAAGGTTTCGATGTCACTACCGCCCCCAGTGCCGAACACGCGCTGCAGACCCTGAAGACTGCGGAATTCGACCTCATTGTGTCCGACATCAAAATGGCGGACATGACCGGCGTCGATCTGCTGCGCGAGGTGCGCGCGCAGAATTTCAGCGGACAATTCATTCTGCTCACCGCGTTTGCTTCGGCTGAAACTGCCATTCAAGCCCTCAAGATGGGCGCGTTCGATTACATCCTGAAAACCGAAAACTTTATCGAAGAGCTGAAAATTGTGGTGTACAGCGCTCTCGAGAATCGCCGCCTCAAGGAAGAGAACACCTACCTTCGCCGCGAGTTCCGCAAGGTCCATGGAATGGGGAACCTCATCGGCCGCAGTCAGAAGATGCAGGAACTCTTCAAAATGATCGAGGTGGTCAGCGCTACAGCGAGCACCATTCTGATCACCGGCGAAAGCGGCACCGGAAAGGAACTCGTCGCCAAGGCCATTCACCTCAACAGTCCCCGCGCGGAAGATCCCTTTGTCTCTGTCAACTGCGGTGCGTTTACAGAGACTCTGCTCGAGAGCGAATTGTTCGGGTATATGAAAGGTTCGTTCACGGGAGCCGCCGCCAACAAAAAGGGGCTGTTCGAGGTTTCAGATAAAGGAACGATCTTTCTGGACGAGATCGGTGAGACCACTCAGGCCATGCAGGTCAAACTGCTGCGCGTTCTGCAGGAGCGCACCATCCGGCGCGTCGGCGGGACCGAAGAGATCCCGGTGGATGTGCGAATTATTTCGGCGACGAACCGCGACCTTCCGACAATGGTCAAAGAAGGGCAATTCCGCGAGGATCTGTACTACCGCGTCAGCGTCATTCCGATGAATATCCCACCCCTGCGGCATCGCACCGATGACATCCCGCTTCTCGCGAATCATTTTCTTTCGCGCTTGAACGCAACGATGAGCAAGCGGATTGAACGATTATCGGACGAAGCTCTCAAAAAGATTGAAGGATACAGCTGGCCCGGCAACGTCCGCGAACTGGAGAATGCCATCGAGCGTGCCTTCATCCTCGAAACGACGAACGAGTTATCTGCAACGCATCTGCCGGAATCCGTCGCGAGTGATTCCCGGGTGAACGCGGCAATTTCGATACCTGATGGTGGATTCAGCCTCGAAGAGTTTGTCGAGAGTCTGCAGAAAAGCTATCTTGAGGAAGCCCTGCGGCGCTCAAATGGCGTTCAGGTGAAGGCCGCCGAAATGCTTGGTATGACATACCGATCATTTCGCCATTACATGCAGAAATACAACATCGAGGCTGGCGCATGACCGAACTCGAACGGATTGCCGATCAGTTAAAGCGCGCTTACGAAGGATCGGCGTGGCATGGCCCTTCAGTGATGGAAGCTCTTCAGGACGTTACTCCAGCACTTGCTGCCCAGAGGAAATGGGCTGACTCGCATACGATCTGGGAATTAGTTCATCACATCGGTGCCTGGGCGGACATTCCGCGCCGGCGAATCATGGGAGAAGAGTTCGAGATCACCGACTCGCTCAATTTCCCACCAATGCCCGAGCCGACTGAGGAGAACTGGAAAAAATCGCTGGCGAACCTGGCAGAAAGCCAGAACAAGCTGATGGAACTCATCCGTGGGCTGTCGGAATTGAAGCTGGACCAACCCATCCTGAAAGACGGCCCAACTCTCTACATGCTGCTACACGGCGTCGTTCAGCATCACATCTACCACGCCGGCCAGATCATGCTCTTGAAGAAGTAGGCCCAGGTTTACAGATAATTTATCAGGTGCAGCCGATAGAACTCGAGCGAGCGTTGAAGGGCATCGGGTAGTGTGATGGTGGGACGCCAGCCGAGGACAGCACGGATTTTGCTGAAATCGGCGTAATAGTCCCCAATATCGATCGGCTTTCGCTCCTCAGGGTATTCGCGGACCACAAAATCGCCGCCGCCATTGACGCGAACCAGTAACTGCGCGAGATCCCTCAGGCTGATCACCTGATCCCCGCCAAGATTGAAAATCTGACCGTTGGCTTCCTCATTCGCTGCCGCGGAAAGAAAAGCATCGACGGCGTCGTCCACATAGGTGAAGTCCCGAAGTTGATCTCCACCCCAGACCTCGAATGGCTTTCCTTCAACGAGCAATCGGATCCATGTTCCGAGGAACGTTTGTCGAGCGTCCTTGACCCGCATTCGAGGTCCGATGGTATTCGTCAACCGCAGCGCACAGGCGCGAATGCCGTAAACGTTGTTATAAAGAATATGAAACCATTCGCCGGCCATTTTGTTGACTCCATTCACGTCAACCGGCCGCAACAGATGTTTTTCGTCGACGGGGAGATAGTCCGGTTTCCCATACAGCTGTCGAGTGCTGGCGAACACGATCTTTATTTCCGGATTACATTTCCGGCACGCTTCGAGAATGGAGAGTTGCGCCCTGCAGTTGATTTCGAGGTCGGTGTAAGGATCCGTCATCGAATCCATGTGACTCGTCTGACCTGCGAGGTTGAAAAGGAAATCCTCGTCCTGAACGAGGTACTGCATACTGTGCTCGTCACGAACGTCAGATATGTTGAGTTTTGCTTTTCCTTCGATGCCGGCGATGTTGAAGCGATTTCCACCATATTCCGGCACGAGACTATCGACCAGCACGACGTTCGCTCCGATGCCCACCAGTCGATGAGCAAGCGCGGAACCGATGAAGCCCATGCCTCCGGTGATCAAGACGCGTTTACCTTTGAATATGGAATGATCCGTCATGAACGTCAGTACTATAGCTCACAGGACTCGCTTCAAGAGGTCCTGCCACACTGTCGTGGCTGCCTGCCACGTCAGCAATTGACCGGCTTCGACGCATCGCCGTGCAAGATCGGTACGCGAACCCTGAAGCATCGACAGAAGATCGGCGTCGATGCCGGACGATTCATCGACCACCTGACCGATTCTGCGCTCGCGTACCAGTTCGGAAAAATCTCCCACCTCCGACGTGATTAGAACGGGCAAGCCACAATTCACGTACTCTGAAAACTTCGCCGGTGACGACGTTTTGATATTCGGTGAAGGTCTGAGGAGCAGGAAACCCAGATCGGATGCATTCAACAATTCGGGAACCTGGTCATGCGCAGCACTCATTACCGTAAATACATCGGCCGGCAGGCGCGTGGTGAGGTATTCGCGCGTCGCCTCCCGTGACGGCGTAATGACCAGTAGATGGGCATTGGGAACCCGATTCCTAATCTGGTTGAAGAGATGAACCAGCAACTCCGGTTCGTACCACTCAAAGAAACTTCCCAGGTGAGTGCACACGAGCTTGCCTGCCAATCCACGTTCGTGGCGGGCTGCATCTCGTCGCGCCGTATTCCAGCAGAAGTTCGTCTGATCCGAGCAGCAGGCAATGACGGAAATTTTTGTGGCCTCGATTTTGTATCGATCGATCAGATAGTCGCGAAGCTTGTCCGAAACCACAATGACGTGATCGGCATGACGTGCACACCACCTCTCCAGACTCTCCAGTGCCTTGCGCGACGGCTCTCCGCCTTTACCGAGAAACACATACTCCTCAGGGATGCGGCCATGGTAATCCAGAATCACTTTGTACCCGTGCAACCGGCGGGCGGACAGGGCCAGTGCGGCTGAATACAGGTTGTGCGCATGGATCACTCGAATCCTGCTGCGACGAGACAACCGCGCAATCTCAGGATAGAAACGCACCATCGCCGAGCGCGCCTGAACGGAAAACGGAACGTCAATTCCCGGGTTATGCCGGAAGGTTTCAGGATGGCGGTCAAATAATAAAAGGAACGGATCGAGTCCGTTCAGGCGATCGAGATGCTCGAGTTCCCCAAGAATCCGCGTGCGATAGCCGGATTGATGGGAGAGATCGCCGTAGGAAAGAACAACATTCAATCCCGCTTGTTCGGGATTGCCACTCGACATCCGTAAAACTCCTGTTCCTATTTTGCCCTCCCGTGTCAAATCAATCGCTTGACAGAATGTCGTGAGTGGATGTCTGATTTCTATCCAGGACGGTACGTTGGAGGACAAATCCCTCCAGGAACTCACTTGCAGGCAGGTTGTAATGCAGCACGATCACCCAGACCGGCAACGTCTGTTGGCGTTTGCTTCGCGCGATGACGTTGTTTTGACGGATTCTGAAGCGGCCCACGTTTATCGATGCAACAGTTGCCGGCAACTGTTGCGAACGGTCATCAGTCAACGCCTGACGGTTCCGCTTCCGAAAGTTCGTCAGCCTTGCGGCTTCGAGCGAAAGATTCGTCGATCGATACCGTATCATCAAGCTTAGGTTTCTTAGCCACTACTGAGCGACGATGACCTTGATGTGAACGTTGGTCCAGCAGCATTGGAACCCGCCGCCGCCCTCGCCTGTCGCGTCGTTAGCTTGACCCCGGATGAGGTATTCACCGGGCGAACTGAAGGTCGCGGTTGTGGCTGCCTTTCCATCGTTGTCGACCATAGGCCGGGCATTGGCGAACGTCACGTTGCCCGGACCGCGAAACTTACTCCAGAAAAACGTTGCGGCGCGGCCGCCGCGACCTCCGGCTTCGGGGGCGCGGACGCCATCGTCCGATACCCAGACGGTCAGCGGAAGCGGTTCGGAAGTTTTCGCCGACATGGTTTTGGCAATGCCGATCGGTGGGCCGGTGAATGTTTTCCCGTCCGTTTCGAATTTGACAACAGGCGGTGTGTTACCGATGCCGGCGTCCTTGTAAGGCGTGACGACCCAGAGCGGATTCAGGCTCATGGGAATCGTGGTGGTCTGACCATTGGCGACGATCGTCCATGTCAGCTTTTTGCTTCCAAAGTCTTTAGGAACATTGATGGTGAAAACGCCCCATTGCCGACGTGGCAGGAACGTCGTGGGCTGGCCCTGATCCGGCCCGCCGGGTTCGATGCGGTTGTTCGGTCCGGTTGGAATCTCGAGCACCTGTTTTTGATTGCGATTGAGGTATCCGACCAGAAGGGAATAACTTCCGTCGGCGTTTTGGAACCATCCTTCAAATGCGCCTGTGACGCTCTGACCGCTATCATGAGCAGGATCAAGCGGCAATTGCGCGGGCGTCTGCGCGGTCATGGCAACGGCCGCGATAACCATGGCCGGAATGATCAGCAGTTTGTAAATACGCATCCTACTTTTGCTGCTGTTGCTGCTTGCTGGCCGTTGCGGCTTTGCGCTTGGCCAGCTCTATCTGGTAGTCCTCATCGCTCATATAAGTAATGTTGACCCAGGCGTGGCCCATTTCGTCGACGGTGCGATCTCCGAAGCCGACCCATTGATTCGGATCCGGATTGTTTTTATTCGCCGTTGTGTTGTCGTACCACGAAGTTATTTTCAGGATCGTGCCCTTCGGCAGAAGGGGCGCAGCATCGTCAGCGTAGATGTAGTTTGTCATCCAGTTGAAATCGAAATGGTCCACGAGGCTGAGCATTTGGGTTTGCCCTGTGGGAAGGATGGCTTCCATCGACATGGCTTTGCCGCGAAGATGCATGTGCGCCTGGAAATTCTCGACACGGCCTGCCTGCCGCATCAGCGCGAAGTTCTGGCTGACGAATGTGGAGTTCGGTGGAATGTCGATGTTACCGCTTCCGCCTGCGATGCTGCTGAACAGATTCAGAGTCTGGCGGTACTTGGGCTCCTCCCCTTTGGGATAGAAGTAAATCCCAAGTTCGACGTCATCGCTGACCTCTTCGCCGATTGCATGATAGTGAACTTCGAAAATAATCCTGGCACCGGGCAGCATCAGTTTTCCGGAATTGGGGCGCATGATCTCGCCCTGCTTGCCGACGGCCCACTCCATAAACAATCCGCCGCCACCGCCTGCCGCGGCTGCCGCGCCTGCATCGTCCGCCGCTTCCTGTTGAGACAGGCGGGCAAGAGCGTGGTGAGTGACCTTGCGGCCTTTTACCGTGCCGGGGTGAATTTCGATTGCGCGAACCCATCGCGCCTCCGTCAATCCCGTATCCACAACCGGTTTGAACCAGGCATCAGGTGCCACGGCCGGAACGGTGTACTTCGGCGACCTGACGATCAAATCCGGCGGGCCGCCAAACTGGCTGGCGAAGTTCCATACCGATTCATCCGGCCACACCTTGGGAGCGGGCATGTCCTTGGCATCACCCTTGGGAGCGCCGGCATCAACCCAGCGGACGATGGTGTCGATCTGCTTATCATTCAAAGAACGATCATTTTTGAATTCCTGAATGCCGACCGTTTTATCGATATGCCAGGGCGGCATTTCGCGCGCGGCGACCCGCGCTTTGATCGCCTTTGCCCATGGCCGCGCTTCCTCGTACGTCACCAGCGACATTGGTGCAATCGATCCATCCCTATGACAGGATTCGCACTTCTCCTGAAAAATCGGAGCAACGTCTTTTGTAAATGTAACCTGTGTTTTGGATGAATCCTGTGAACTCGCCCAGACCGGCAGTGCGACAACCAGAATCAGTGCCAGCACTGTGAACTTAGCGTTTCGCATGCATATCCTCCGACGAAAGTGGGTACGTGAACCGATTTTTGTCCCGTTCCGTCGCTCAGTCAATCAGAAGTTGATCTTTGCCTCAGTTATGAACGGAGTAGTGCGCGATGCTGGAGTTGGTCGTCGGTGTTCCGGAGACGCTGGTGGCCAGGACGATAACGTCGTCGGAGGTGGCTGGGGCGGTTCCGGAAGGAACTTTAAGATCAATGGCGACGTTCGCCGACTGGCCTGCACCCAGAGCAATCTGCCGAGGTTCTACGCGACTCACAAATTGATGCGCGTCCGTAACCGTGATCTGAAAAGTACGCGCTTCGCCGGTATTTTTCACAGTGAATGAAGCCTGAGTCGTAGTTCCTGCCCGCAGTTCATCGTTCGAACGATTCCAGGCAACTTGCACCGTTTCTGCATGAAATAAAGCCGAATTGAACCGCTGATACGGTGCGTTGTTGGCATCGAGTCCAGTGACCGCCAGCCGGAAAGGTGTGCCAGGCAACAGCTGCAACGTGCCGACGTATTCGCTCACGTCGCGGTCTTTACTCACGGCGCGCATATCGACTTTCTGCAATCTTTCGCCACTTTCGTTGACCAGACAGAACTCCACGGTTCTGGCTTCGTCCGTGCTGACGGAGGCCCGAATCGTCGCAGGACTGCCCGCGACAGGTTGTCCTTCGATGGGAAACAGTCCTTCGTGTCCCGGACGTCCGGCAACGTGAACAAAGTCTACATCCACGAAGTAAAGGTCACTTTGCGCTTCTGCCCGCATCCAGAACTTGCCTTTGCCATTCAATGTGGCGTGCCAGATGCCGACTTCCGGTGAGATCTCCGTCACAATCCGGCCGCAATGGAGATCGGTAACTTCAATGCCGGAGGATGCAGCGCCGATCGGCTTTCCCGAAGGTGGAGTGAGCGTCAGTCGAGTGGCATCCGAATCGAAGGAAAAGGCGAACGTCATCCGGTGCACCGCAGAATTGACAGGAATATCGATGGTCCGAGGCTCTTGCGGATTGATGCCGCCCGTAGCCCACAGCACGGTTGAAACATTATTCCGGGTGGATTCCTGAATAAGATGAAACGAGCTGGCGACCTCCGCAGGTTGAAAGAACATGGGAATGCCGCCGGTTTCACTGGCTGTCCGTATGTACGTCGGATCTGCTCTTCCGCACGACTGGCTGGACGGTGCCGGCCCCTGCTGTTGAAGAAACAAAGCGAAGCTGATCAGGAGAGCCGTCGTATTCATGCGGACACATTAACGCGAGGCCATTAGAATCAAACAATGAATCCACGGTCCCTCGTCGTATCGATCCTTGCGGTCGCGATAGGTATCGCCGCCCTGGCGGTGGGGTACCACTTCACACACGGCCAACCCAGCGAAAAAGAGCTCGAAGAAGTCCATCAATCGGCTGAAGCTGCAGCGAAAAAGGTGGCGGAATTGCAGGCAACGCTGCCCAAAACACCGCCATCAGGCTCGATCCAAAAGGCAACCGCGAACGTTGACGTCACCATCGAAATCCCGGCAGGAGAAAAGTTACTCGACGATTCGGGCGGCTACTTTGCCGTTGCGATTCGTACCCAGCCGGTGATCAATCCTTTTGGTCCGGACTCGCAGCTGACGAAGCTGGCGAACCGCCGATCGAGATGGACGGCTGAATGGAATCTGGATCCTGCAGATCCGGTGATTAACTCGCCGATGAAGAACCTGGAACATGCCGACAACCTCCAACTCCGCTTTAACGGCATGCCGCAACGCTTCACTGTAATTTCGGGCAAATCGACGGTGACGTTGAATGACAAACTGAAGTTGTCATTCAATATTCCGGCGCAATCGGTCCGCGACGGCGTGATCAAGGTTGCAAATATATCGAGCGAACTGGAACCGGTGAAAAGCGCGCAGTAAACATTTGTCTTTCTTCCAAATCGGGAGTACAAGGTCCAGGTTGGAGGCAGGCGTATGTCAAAGGATGAATTGAACGAAAACGAATTGGCCAACGTTGTTGGCGGATTAACCTCAGCAGACTCGTCTGCTGCGCAAACAAGCTCCCTTAGCGAATTGTCAACGGCAACGCAATTAAGTTTGCAATCTGCAATGGACTCCCAGACCAGGATGATACAAACGGTGAGCAACATACTGAAGAAAGCCAGCGACACGGATTCCTCGATCATCTCGAATCTGAAGTAGCCCTTTCGGGTTCGCTGTTCGCGAGTGGACGGCAGGTTTCACGAACGCACAATGTTCCGCTTCAGCTTCCTATTTGTTGCAACGATTTACGTCGGTGATCCGAGTGCAAAAGAATCGATATGGATACCTTCGCCGACGTCCGCTATGCCGTTCGAATTCTGCTTAAGCAAAAACTATTTACCGCTATCGCAGTCCTGACTCTGGCGGTCGGTATCGGCGCCAATATCGCGATCTTTTCACTTGTCGATGCTGTGCTGCTGCGTCCGTTGCCGTTTCATGATCCCGACCGGCTCGTTCGTGTGTTCGACGATCTTCGAGGTGCGGGGGCGACGAACGTGGGGCTGTCCATTCCGGAACTCGAGGATCTGCGGCAGGAGACGGACGTCTTTGACCAGGTCAGTGTGATCTTTCCTATTAGCACAGCCTTGTCTGGTGGCGATCAGGTTGAGCGAATCGAATTGTTAGGGACCAGTCCGAATTATTTCGAACTGCTGGGTGTGAAAGCGGCGCTTGGGCGTGTCTACGGGCAAGCGGACTGGCAGCCTGGATTTCTGGATGGAGTGGTGATCAGCGATGGCTTGTGGAAGCGCCAGTTCGGAGGCGATCCGAATGTGTTGGGCAAGCGCATTCGGGTGGATGAGGATGGATACACGATTATAGGTGTGATGCCGCCCGATTTTCGTCATCCGGGCCAGACCGTGAATGGCGATGTCGACCTCTGGGCGGGTTGCGGTTTCGTTGCGAACCCCTTTCCGAATCCACCGATTCGCGCGGCTCGCAATGTGCCAGCGCGATCGGACGGCTTAAATCGGGTGTAACCCTGGAACAGGCGCAGCAGAGGATTGACGCGTTGACGGCCCGGCTGCAGCTGACCTATCCGAACGACTATCCCCAGCAATTGAAATGGACGTTGCGGCTCGAGCAGGCGCAAGCAAGCTTGACAGGAAATCTCCGCCCTACATTAATCGTGCTGTTGTCGGCGGTCGGTGTCCTTCTATTGATGGTATGCGCCAACGTCGCGACACTCTTAATCGCCAGATCCTCCGGGCGCTCGCGCGAGTTTGCGATTCGTCAATCCCTGGGCGCCCCACGGGGCCGTCTGGTGCGTCAGGTTCTTATTGAAAGTGTGATCATTGCGCTGGCGGGCGGATCGGCCGCCATCGCGATTCTGCGATGGACGAGAACGACGATGATTGCGACGATTCCGGCCGATCTTCCGCGTCTTTCGGAAGTCAATGTCGATTGGCGGATCGTGGCTCTGGCCTTCGGAATTTCAACGATCACCGGACTGCTGTGCGGGATTGCGCCCGCCTTCCATGCAGCTAAAACTGATCCCAATCGCGATTTGAAAGAGAGTGGTCCGGGCGGTGGTGCCCAGAGTGTTCGGCAGAACCGGTCGCGTGCTGTGCTCGTTGTCGTCGAGGTGGCGCTCTCCGTTGTCTTGTTGATTGGCGCAGGTCTGTTGATACGAAGTTTTCAAACGATGCTTCAACAGGAACCGGGCCTCGAACCCGCAGGTCTGACCGCAGGACAAATCTGGATTCCTGTTCCGAATAATCCTGCCGCCAATCCATATCTACGCGTGCCGCAGCGTTCTGAACTGTTCCGAAAGATTCTTGCGGAACTGGCGAAGCTGCCGGATGTGGATAAGGCCGCGATCGGTCTGGCAAACGATCTGCCGTTTCTGAGTAACGTTCGGAATCCGCTTCCGTTCTCCTTCGCCGATGAGCCCAACGCACGGCAGGACGACCGGGCTGTTGCGTTTGGTTCGGTGAGTCCGGATTACTTTGCGGTATTGAAGACTCCGCTGATGGAAGGTCGTTTACTCTCGGATCAGGATTCGGAGAACGTCGCCCGCAACGTTGTTGTAAATCATGCTTTCGTGAGGAAATTTTCGACCCAAAAGGACGTCGTCGGCAGGCACATTCGCAATGCCGGTGGTGCGGAAATGGAAATTGTCGGCGTTGTCGGAGATGTGCGAGACAACGGTCTCGATGCTGCGCCCGTGCCGCGCGTCTATCAATCGATCTTTCAGGCATCGAATCAAACACCGTCCATATTCGTGCGCACGCGCTCAGGCGCGCGCATTCCACAGGATGTCATGGCGCGAACAGTTCATGCGGTGGAGCCGGAACTCCCGGTTTTCAATGTCAGGACTATGGATGAATGGATGGCCGCGTCCATGTCTCGTCGGCGATTTGCGCTATCACTCATGTCCCTGTTTGCGGCAGTCGCTCTGCTGCTGGCAACGTTGGGTATTTATGGCGTAATGGCGTTTCTTGTGACTCAGCGGTTTTCGGAATTTGCGATTCGGCTGGCGCTGGGGGCAAGTCCGCGAGACATTTTGAAACTCGCGGTTCGGCCGGGAGTGATTCTGACCTCTGTCGGCACTTTGCTGGGATTGCTGGCGGCCCTGGCTGTAACGCGCCTGATGTCGACCCTGCTATTTGGCGTGTCGTCCAACGACCTCTTTACCTTTATTGCCGCACCACTGCTGCTGGGAGCGGTGGCGCTGGCCGCCTGTTTGATCCCGGCCCGAGCTGCAGCGCGCGTTTCGTTACTGAGAGCGCTGCGAAGCTGACGGTTGATTCCGTACCTTCGAATGCCTAACCCTGCGGCCTTCGTCTACCTATATAAGGAGACGAACTATGAGTAGGAATGTTGTCTTCATACTTGTGTGTTTTGCTTTCGGCCTGTTTGCCATGCCGGCGAGGGCCGCTGACGATAAAGTATGCGTTTATAAACACGATAACTTTCACGATGAGGAACAGTGTTTCAAGCCGGGTGATGAAGTGTCCGACCTGCGACATACAGACGTTGAATCCATTCGTATCAGCGGGGATGCTCGAGCGATTCTCTATTCCGACAAGGATTTTCGTGGAACGACGATGGAGGTCAGCGCCGACATGCCCGATCTCAAGCGGTTACGCATGTCCGGCAAAGACTGGCACGATCACATCGGGTCGCTGCGCGTCGTGAGTGATTCGTATCATCACGAATACCAATATGACCGCGAGAAGGATCAAGAGGATCGGGCCTACATCGGTCCGGTTCCGGTGTACGGCATCGAGGGTCCTGGTGTGTGCGTCTATAACGAAGAGAATTTTCGAGGTCGTTCGCAGTGCTGGGCGTCCGGAGCGGACCTCTCCGATCTGGGAAGCTGGGATGACGATATTGCTTCCGTACGTGTGTTCGGTGGAGGCGAAATGATCGCCTATCGCGACAAACGGTTCCACGGCGATCGTATCGTCATCGACAGGGATACCCCGAATCTCCATGGGTGGAAACACGAGGCTTCGTCGGTTGAAGTGAAATAGCAGACGTCAGCCAAGATCACGGTTTCGAACCCGAGACCAGGACGGCGTCCATCGGCAAACGGTTATCGGCGGCGGCAACTGCTCTGCGCATGTCGTCGCGGATAACGGTGAGAATCTCCGGACGTTGTGCGCGCAAGATGGCGGCATTTCGCACGGAGCCGTTATACATGACTTCGAAGAGTGTGTCCGGTGAAGGTAGATGCCAGGTCTGTGAGACGCGTTCCACCTTCACCTTCTTAAAGCCGGCTGCATTCATGACGTTGGTGGACTCCTGAGGATCGCTGAATCGGAAAAAGGGTGGGCCTGCCGGAACTGGTGCGTCCAGATTTCCATGTGCCCGGATGGTTCGCAGTACGATTCCGTGCGCGACTGCCTTGTCCGGCGTGTCCCAGACTGTGAATGCGAGCTTTCCTCCGGATTTCAAAACGCGATGGAATTCGGAGATCGCTTGTTCAGGTTCTGCGAGGTGGAGTAAAGCGTAATTGGCGACCACTGCATCGAAGGTGCCCGTGTTGAAGGTCAGGTGTTCCGCGTCGCCTTCCTGAAAGTCGACGTGCGGATATCGCCGACGTGCTTCAGCCACCATCGCTGAGGAGAAGTCGATGCCTGTCGATATCGCGCCGCGTGCAGTGGCGGCCGCGGCAACATAGCCGGGGCCGCATGCCACGTCGAGGACTCGGGAGCCGCGGCCGACCTTCGCCGCATCCAGTAAGCGTTCGATGCTTTGTTGGGTGACGGGAGCCCACGACTGGTCGTACCGCAGCGCGACTTCTTCCCACCCGCGGTGTTCGAATTCGTGAAAATGGGAATTCACCCGGCCGCCCCCGAATTTTTCATTCCACCGTACCAGTGGCTTCTGTCCAGCCGTTTTTCAGGTATTGGTTGATGATCCACTTAATGACCTGACCATTGTTGTAAATGTAGCTGACGATGTGATTCAACGTGGAGAAGCACTGGGTTTCGCAGGTCTTCTTCATGTTTTTCAGCTGTGCATCATCAAATTTGGGTTTGCCGGCGACGCCCCAATCGTAAGTCGCGGAATACATCGGAAAACATGGCGCCAGCGATCCGTCCGTTCGAATAATCAACGTATTCTTTCCGGCCCGGCAGCCCCACGGCTCGATTTTGCCTCGCATGAATTCCTTCATCTGAAGAATGCGGGCACGCTGGTTCACGATCTTGTATCCCTGACGATGTTTCTCGGCGATCCAGTCGATCAGGTCATCGATCATGGGGTAATCAGCGGGAGTGATGAAGGTGCTGTTTTCGTCGTTATGCTTGAAATGAGGCGAGTCGATCAGCGGCGACTCCACGATATGAAAATCAATGCCGATGTTGTACTCGCGTGACAGTTCAGTGAGCTGCTTGACGTCTTCCACATTAGTCCGGCAGATACAGACGTTGAAGAAGGTTTGAATGCAGTATTTGCGTTGAACTTTGATCAGGTACTCGAAGTATGAACGAATGGGTGTGAGAGCTTTGAACAGGCCCGGCTTCTCGTCAATGACGTCGACGGCAAGATTTACCGAGCACAGTCCGCCATCACCCAGACGATCGATCACGTCAGGTTTCATCAGACGGCCATTCGTTGGTAAATAAACGAGAAAGTCTTTCTTCGCGGCGTAGTTCACCACTTTGTGAATGAACTTCGGACGCAGCAACGGTTCGCCGCCCATTAACGCGAGGAAGCGGTTGCCAAGCGAATGCAGCCAGTCGATCGAAATGCGCGCGGTGGGTTCTTTCATGCCGACGATTTTGTTGTCATACGACCAACAGTAGTGGCAGTCGAGATTGCATTTCCACTCGCTGAACAGATATGCAATCAGCGGCCGCAGTTGTCCGGGCATGACTCGCGATTTAAAGTAAGGCGCGCCCAATCCCTTCCACGCCCGCCATGCTTTGAAGCGGTGAAATTCGGTGTCCGTTGCCCACATTACTGGCGGCCTTTGCGGATACATGGGCTCAGGCAGACCGCCCGCGACAATCTCATCAGGCTCGTCTAAAGGTTGATCGCGCTGTGGAGAGTTTTTCAAAACGTCATGAAGAGCGGAGTCGATACGGAAGGCAGCAGGTTTAGGATTTGCGCTCAATTGACCTCCAGTAGGAAATATTGAGAATGCCACAAAAAACCCGGTAAATTCCAGGTGTGGAGATTACGGACAGTGCCTGAACTACCTGAAGTTGAAACTGTAAAACGCGGATTGCGCTCGAGCGTCGAAGGCCGCAGGTTCATTTACGTCGAAACACGGCGAAGCGATCTGCGTATTCCGTTTCCCGAGGATTTCGAAAATCGTCTGACCGGACGCCGCGTTCAACGGCTGAGGCGGCGCGCGAAATACATTCTCGCGGATCTCGATAATGGTGAAACGCTGGTGATTCATCTCGGCATGAGCGGGCGAATGACGGTCTACAACCGCAATAACAGTAAGCGCGTCGGAACCTTTTACTTCGATGCGGCTTCCGGCGAAGTTGGAACGGGAAAGCACGATCACGTCGTTTTCGATACCGATGCTCCTGCGCGTATCGTCTTCACGGACCATCGACGTTTCGGTTTAATGACCATTGTTCCGACCGAATCGCTCGAATCACACGAACTGTTCAAGGATCTGGGCGTCGAGCCGCTTTCCAAAACATTCGATGCCGCATATTTGACGGAGGCGTTGAAAGGGAAGCGCACTCCTATGAAATCGGCTCTCCTGGATCAACGAGTGATTGCGGGTCTGGGAAACATTTATGTTTGCGAAGCCTTGTGGCGAGCCCGTATTTCGCCGAAACGACAGGCCGCTAAAATGAAGCCGGACGCGATCAGGGCTCTCGTTCCTGCAATCAAGGAAGTCCTCGAAGAGGCGGTTCAGGCCGGTGGTTCCTCGTTGCGTGATCATCGTCAGACGAATGGCGAACTCGGCTACTTTCAAAAAACTTTTGCGGTTTACGATCGTGAAGGGAAATCCTGCCTGCGACGCGGCTGCAAGGGAGTGATCAAACGGGCCGTCCAGAGCGGCCGCTCCACATTCTTCTGTCCCGTCTGCCAGAAATGATCATTGAAGTTTGATGTTTATCGGAAAGCCATTACTGGAAAACAGCCTCAGCGTCCCCGACGCAGCCTGACCGGCCTGACCACTGAATAAAACGAATTGGGTGGTGTATCCGTTCCCGTCGGCAACGTGCGGGAAGAAAAGCGGAGCGGCAGTTGGTGGAGTCGATTCGTCGACCGAAGGCATTGTCGTCATCAGGAATTCCGTACGCTCGTTATAGCGGCCGCGCAGGCCGATGACGGAAATCGCAGAAGAACTCGAAACACGGAGTAATCCCTGAAATGGAGCAGGGATGCCGGATAATCCATCGATTTGATTTAAGAACATGGCTTTTTGTCCATTCGCCGGAAGAGACAACGTGCCCGAAAGGCCGGTCGCTGATCCATCAGCCCTGAATAGTTCCAATGTGACGTTGGTGGCGTTGCCAGTTGCATTTGAAATGGCGATTCCCGTTTGAATGGAGCCGGACGCACCGTGATCGAAATCTCCGGAAGTTTCTACATACATGCGGAAGCTGTTCGCGGCTGGAACGGCACTTGCCCCTGCCTCCGATACCGTGGAGATCACATTGGCGAAGGTAAAGATCGTTACTCCGGCCGGCGTATTCGATCCGTTTACCGGAATGACTCGGATGGTTCCGCCGAGGACATCTGTTGCCGTTCCTGCGGTTTGAAGCCTTTCTGAACTCCGGGCAGGAATGGAATAGGAAAAACTGCTGGCGATCAGCCCATTCACGGTAACCGCGGCATCCGCACCAGCATGATTACGGAACTGTACTGTGCCGCTGAGAACGTTGTCCGTAGGATTAATGAGCACGATTTGAGTGGACCATCCTTCCCCGTCCGCGAAATGGGGAAAGATCAAATTGGATGTTTGCAGCGGTAGGGACAGGTCGACAACCGGCAGAGTTGTGAACAGACCCTCATTGCGTTGATTCGTCAGCTGTCTCAACGCGATTGCGGAAATCGGAACCGACGATGAAAACGTCAACGAGCCATGAAGCGACGATTTGCCGTTGAACGGCGGCTCGTTCAGAAATGCCGCTATCTGCTGGTGTGCAGATATTCTCGCGCTACCGCTCCCAAACGTGCCGGAAGCGTCTGAAAAATAGAACGTGACCTGCGCGTCCTGATCATTCGGATTGGCGATGGCGAGCCCGGTATTGACGGATCCCTCGACCTCCGCGTACACACGTCCGAGCTGGATAAGCCGCGACGCAGGTACCGATGCTTCGCTGACCAGGACGTTGTTCGGCTTGTAACCGAATATCGCCAAGCCCGATGGCGAATAGCCAAAAGGATTCGGTTGTACGCTTCCGAAAGCGACGCTGGTGACAGATGAAAGATCCGAGGTTCGCACGGACAATGTGCCCCTCTCCTGAATGGAAAAAGGGCGCGACAAAGACGTGTCGCCGATCTTACGAATCCGGCTATTTCCCGTGTCGGCGACAAAGACATTTCCGGCAGCGTCAACTGCCACGCCGGAGGGAATCGATAACTGCGCGGCAGCGGCCAGGTGACCGTCTCCGCTGAAGCCGCCGCTCTCATAACCGGATTCGCCAGTTCCGGCAAACGTGGTGATGATTCCCGAGGCGTCCACCTTTCGGATGCGTTGATTTGCTTGATCCGCGATGTAGAGATTGCCAGCGCTATCCAACGCAATGCTCGTTGGATTTGCCAGGGTTGCTGCAACGGCAGGCCCGCCGTCGCCGCTGAATCCCTGGAGAAATGTGCCCGCGACAATGGTGGTTATGGTTCCGGATGTGTTCACTTTGCGAATTCGCTGATTACCGGTATCGGCAATATAAAGGTTGCCGGCACCATCCGTCGTGACTCCGGAAGGGCTGCCGATCCACGCGTCCGTTGCGGGACCGCCGTCGCCAAATGTCAAATAATTGGGCGATGCGCCACCGGCGACTGTTCGAATCATTCCATCTGCCGTAATCTTGCGAATCCGGTTGTTACCGGTGTCTGCGATGAAGACATTTCCGGTGTCGTCGACGGCGATGCCGCGAGGAAAGTTCAGTTGACCCTGGATGGCCGGACCTCCATCGCCTCCACGTGTTCCAGTTTCCGGATTTGCAAAGAAGCCACCCACGCCTGTTCCAGCAATGCTGCTGATCACTCCATTCGCCGCGACCTTACGCACACGATGATTGCCGCTATCGGCGATGTAAAGGTTCCCGGATTTGTCCACCGCAATGGCACTCGGTCCACGAAACTCGGCCGAAGTTGCCGGGCCATTGTCACCGCTGAAGCCGAAAGAGCCTGAGCCGGCGAGAGTGGTGATATTGCCGTCCGTGCTTACCTTGCGAATGCGATTGTTATTTGTATCGGCAATAAAAAGATTGCCTGCCGAATCCACGGCGACGCCGAAAGGAACGTATAGACGTGCTGCGCCACCTGGACCGCCGTCTCCTTCGAAGCCGCTCGCAGTTGAACCCGCAACCGTGGTAATTGTTCCTGCCGAGTTGATTCGGCGAATGCGAGCGTTGAAGGTGTCGGCGATGAGGAGCGAATTTCCGTCCCATGCGACGCCACTGGGCGCGTAGAGTTGCGCGGAAGTTGCCGCGCCTCCATCGCCGCCGAAACAACAATTTCCTCCGGCAATCGTGGCGATCGTGCCATTTGAAGAAATCAGACGGATGCGATTATTTCCTCGGTCGGCAATCACGACATTGCCTGTCTTGTCCACCGCAAGTTCAGATGGAAAGTTGAGCTGGGCGGCCGCTGCCGGTCCGCCATCGCCGGTGAACCCTGTCTGTCCTGTTCCCGCGATGGTCGACATCACGCCACCTGCATTGATTTTGCGGATGCGCGGGTGAGTATCCGGGCCGCTGCAGGTATAACAAACATCGGAAAATAACACGCTACCCGTTGCGTCAATCGTAATGCCGGTCGGCCCTGCGAGTGATGAGGCGATCGCGCTTCCGGGGTCGGCCGGAAAATTGAAATTGCCGTCGCCTGCGACGGTGGTGATGATTCCGTTTGGCGTAATCTTTCGAATCCGGCGATTGCCGTAATCGGCGATGAAGAGTGTTCCGGCATTATCCAGCGCGATACTTCGAGGATGATCGAGCTTTGCGGAGATAGCGGGTCCGCCGTCACCACCAAACCCGTGCCCTCCGAAACCAGCGATGGTGCTGATGTTTCCATGAGCGGTGACCTTGCGGATCCGGGCATTTTGAGTGTCCGCAATAAAAACATTGCCTGAGGTATCCATGGCGATGCCGTACGGACCCGCGAGTTGAGCAGAGATGGCAGGGCCTCCATCGCCTGAAAAGCCATAAGTTCCAGAACCGGCGACGACAAATAACGTGCCATTCGATGTGACGCGATAGATCCGATTCTGTTGAGGGTTGGCGAAATAGAATCCACCGCCGCCGTCCGCAATGACGGAGGTGGGATTATCGATAGGTTGCGTCGCGGCACCTCCACTTTGCGGCAGAGCCGGGCCAACATATGTACTGATTGCCGGGGATGGCGATTGAGAAAAAGCCGGCACCGTCATAACGACGCTGGCGGCAATGACCGCGAATCGGTTTGCAATGGATTGCAAGGTCATCCTGGTTTGGCCTCGAAATGTTGCCTTCTTTTTCCGCCCTGCGTCAACACTATCGCGCAAGCTGTCGGGTTAAAATGTCGGCATGAGTGAAACATTGCCCGATCGCTTGTCGATAGATCCACACAGTCCTTACTTCGATGAAAAGCTCATCATGCGTGGTGTGGGGATCCGATTCAATGGCGTCGAGAAGACGAATGTAGAGGAGTATTGCATCAGCGAAGGCTGGGTTCGTGTGAGTGCAGGAAGAAGCCGCGACCGGCGTGGCCGGCCTTTGACGATGAAGCTCGTGGGCAAAGTGGAAGCTTATATGAAAGACGATACGTTGTCCTGAACTCATTCTTTATGAGGCGCAGACCGCGCTACAAGGGGACGCATCCCCGACATTTTTCAGAAAAATACAAAGAGCATGCGCCTGAGCGATACACGGAAGAGATCGCCAAGGTCATGGCTCGCGGGCAAACTCCCGCTGGTACGCATCGTCCGATCATGGTTCGCGAGGTTCTGGAGGTGCTTGCTCCTCAACCGGGCGAGTTTGCCGTCGATTGCACTCTCGGCTTTGGCGGACATGCAGAAGCCCTTCTCCCGGCGCTTCAACCGGGAGGCCGACTTCTCGGCATCGATGTCGACCCGCTCGAACTGCCCAGGACGGAATTACGGCTGCGTGCCCTCGGCTTTGGCCCCAGCGTGCTTACCACGCATCGTTCAAATTACGCCGGATTGAGCCGTCTGCTTTCTGAGCCAGCCGACATCATTCTTGCCGATCTCGGACTTTCGTCCATGCAGATCGATAATCCGCAACGTGGCTTCACCTTTAAACAAGAAGGTCCGCTCGATCTCCGCCTCAATCCGTCTCGCGGTCAAACCGCCAGCCAGATGCTTGCGACGATTGACGAATACGAGCTCGCCAGGTTGCTGGCCGAGAATGCCGATGAACCCGATGCTGAGCGAATCGCACGGGCGATTTTGAAAACACGCGTGTTTACCACGACAGACCTGGCTCAACGTGTGCACGAAACGGACGGGGACGATGATTCTGTTCGCCGCGTATTCCAGGCGCTGCGAATCGCGCTCAATGATGAGTTTGGTGCACTGGATGCATTGCTGCGAAACCTTCATTACTGTCTGAATCCTGGCGGTCGTGTCGCCATCCTCACATTTCATTCCGGCGAAGATCGGCGTGTGAAGAAGGCATTTCAAGCAGGCGAACGGAATGGCGTTTACTCTGAAGTCTCTCGAAACGTGATTCGCGCGTCCGCTGAAGAAATTCACGCTAATCCGCGCAGCCGGAGTGCGAAACTGCGTTGGGCAATCAAGGCGTAGGAGTAAATTGTGCTCGACAATCAGAAGCTGGCAACGCTGCTGAGAAACTTTGCTGCTGACCGCGATTGGGATCAATTCCACACTCCAAAGAATCTCGCGACATCAATCTCCGTAGAAGCCGGGGAACTGCTCGAGTTATTCCAGTGGTCACGAGGTCAAAAGGACTGGAACGAAATCTCTGATCCTTCGATTCGATTGAGAATCGAGGACGAACTTGCAGACATCCTTCTGTACGTTATTCGGTTTGCCGACAAGGCGAAGATCGATCTCCAGGCGGTTTGCGAACGGAAGATTGCCGCGAATGCAGCGAAGTATCCGGTGGAAAACTTTCGCGGTTCAGATCGGAAATACAATGAATAGGTCAGTGGGACGGTTGAGATTGCTGGAATGACGCGACGAGGTCGTTTTCGAAATCCACGCTTCGTGAGGGGTAAATCCATCGCTCGCGCCGCACTGAAAGATATTCCGTCGAACGCGGTTCGCCCCAGGAAGCGCGCACCTGATCCATGGTCATTCCAGCGTATATCTGATTTTGAGCCACCGCATCGCAGGCGCGACCTCCCCAGTCGTTGTGGGCAGTACAGATTTCGAGCGAGTGTTTCTTGACGGCAGGATTGAGCGCGAGTCGCTGGCTCTCTTCGGCGTCGATCTTATTCTTCAGATCACGCAACGCCTGTTCTTTCTCCTTCGCTTTGGTGTCCGCGGTTTCCTTCGCAACCTGGACCGGCGCCGGAGTCGACAAGTAGTACCAGCCCGCTGCCAGCATGGCGATCACGATAAGAACGAAGGCCACACCGATCGCCTGCTGAGAACCCGGATTGTTCGATTGAGGCATCTCCGGATTATCAGTCAGCTCTGGCAATGCTGTCGATCACTATGATCTCGACCGGTCCCTTCCGCGATTCAAGGCGAAGGCCGAGTTGTTCCATGACCGCAGCGAAGATCGAGGGGCGTGGATCGTCGGCGGGATCGGTTTCTTTTTTGTAGCTGAGACGAATATTATAGCGGCCGCCCAGTCCGGTCATGTCGATTACCGGACGATCCAGGATGCGCGACAAGCTGTCGGCGAACCCGGAAAGCGATCCGACGTTTTGCATTGTAGGGCGCATCTCGGGCGGAACGCTGCCTGGAACGGCGCCTGCCGGGGCGATCACCGCTCCTGTGGCGGAAGGGGAGCCTCCACCCGACAGTCTGGTCGGCGCAGCCGGTGTGATCCGATCATTCGAGTCGTCAGCCGGAGTTAAATGAGCTCCAGCCTTGCTGACCAGCAGCGCGTAAATCGGCATCTCCCGCGTTTCGCGATGGAATTGCATTTTGAAACGATCTGCCAGGAGCGCTTGAATCATTGGATAGACCTGATCTTTAGAGCTGCCTTCAGGCATTTTCGCCTGGATATCGTAATGCTCGGATTTTATCCAGTCCGGGCCGGCAATCTGATAATCCTTCAGCTGAAATGCGGAGCGAATAATTTCCCGAAGCGGGACGTTCGACGTTTCATAGCGGCCCGCCGGCATGCTTACACTAAAACTGCCCGATCCTGATTTGTTCGCCCGTACCGATGCCACTTCAAACTCCGGACGTTGTGCCGTCGTTTGGGCGGGTGCAACTGTCAGTGTGGTTCCAAGAACGAGACAAAGCGCAAGTGAGCATTGAAAAAACTGGTCACGGTTCATCGACTCCTCCCGTGTCTTTGACTCATTCTGACCCTGGCCGGTTGGCGGCGCGAATACCAAGAATCACCAAACCCAACAAAAGCCACAACCCGCAAACCGGGCCGGCGAGGTTAATGGGTGGTGCGGGAGCAGGGACAAACTGCGCCATGATCGGAAAGGCCAGCGCAATGGTCGGAATGAGCGGAAGCAGGACATGTCGTCCGAGGCGAAATTCCGGGCGATGTTCACGGTAGTAGAACATCGGCACAGAAACACAGGTCGCCACATACACGACGAGAATCAAAATTGTCACGATAGCTCCCACCAGAGCAAACGCTGTTGCAGGTCCGTATTGAGTTCCAAGCCAGATTGTCAGTACGATGCCGACTCCGACGGTGGTGAGGGTGGCGACGTCCGGCGTTCGATGCTTTGGATGAATATGCGCCAGCGGCCGAGGCAACGTTCCGGCGCGGCTCATCGCGAACAAAGCACGGGACGAGGCATTGATGCCGGCCACTGCGTTGCCCAGGCCACTATTGAGAATGGCAAAAATGATGATGACGCTGTTGGCTCCCCAGGCTTGATTCGCCATCGTTCCCCAGGGATTCGCGTCCCCTGAAAACGTTACCATGCGACTTGCTCCCCATCCGGCGACTGCCGCGTAGGAACAAAACACATAGAAGATTCCGATGCAGAGCGTTGCCAGAACGATCGCTCTCGGCACGGTTCGCTGGGGATCGCGCGCCTCTTCAGCAAGCGGCGCGGCCGACTCGAAACCCGCGAAGGCCAGGAAAGCGAAGATCATGCCGTGCAGGATGCCTTGCCATCCCGCGAGGCCGGATTCCAGACTTCCTTTAGAACTGAACGTCGCCTCAAATGACGGCCGACTCCCGGTCGCAATCAGCCACAGCGAAAGCACGAGAAAGATCGCGATCTCGATCGCCCCGAGGATCACCGCGCTATCTGACGAGAGTTTGATCCCGAACAGCGTCAGCGCAAGCGGCGCCAGGCTGATCAGGACTGCCCAGGCGATCCACCCGATTTGCAGATGAAAGTGCGCAACCGCAAAATCATTGGCCAGCGGCCCGAGGACCAGCAGGACCAGAGGCACAATCAGAATGTAAGCCAGACCAAACAACCAGCCGGTGAGCCAGCCCGCCGAGTCGCCGAAACCATGACTGACATAGGTGAAATAGCCGCCGGCCGAAGGCAGGTGCTTCGCCATTGAAGCAATGTTGACGGCGATGAGCATACAGACGGTTAATGCAATGAGGGTCGCGAGGGGTAAGGCGGAACCGGCAAACGGAACCGCCGCGCCAAGACTGAAAGCGACGGCGCTGGCCGGAGCCATGGCCGTAACAGACTGAAACAGTACTTCGGGTAATCCGATCGCGTTTTTGTGAAGACCACTGCTCATAGGAATTCGGGAAAAATGAATTCTTCGCGAGAATTCAGCGCCGTCCCGAATTCTTACATAGCTTCGAGCGGGCGGACCTCACATTCGCCTTCAAACTTCGGCCAGTGAATGCGGTGGATGTCCATGAATCGCCGGGCCAGTGCAAGAGCTTCATCGTCCGATTTCGCTTCAACAAGCGCATAACCGCCAACCACTTCCTTGGTCTCGGCGAATGGGCCATCCATAACATTGAGCTTTCCGCCGCTCAGGCGAACCCGTTTACCTTTCGCCGTCGGCTGCAGACCCGCGGTATCGATAATCGCGCCACTCTTCATGGCCTCGCCGACAAATTCCCCCATCGCTGTAAATAAGGCCTGTGGAACATCTTCCATCCGGTAGTCTTCAGTGTGTTTGATAAACATCATGTATCGCATCGTCTCGTCTCCTTGGATGAATTTCACAATCTACCAATATGTCGAACCGCGAAGCGGAGAATCGACAATGCATGCACATTTTTTTTCCGGCCGATCCGGACTGTGATACGTCTAAGGGGCCCATGTTTCGGAATATCATCCTGGCGGTCTCCGTCAGCCTATTGTTCCGCTTCACCTCCCTCGCACAAGGGCATGTTGTGCATGCTGCTCGCGCGACCACTGGCGTCGTTGTCGATGGAAACCTCAGTGAGCCTGTGTGGCTGGACGCCGTGCCTGAGACCGAATTTACCCAGCGCGACCCGGACGAAGGAAAGCCACCCACTGAAAAGACCGACCTGCGTATCGCCTTCGACGATGCGAATATCTATTTCGGCATTCACCTCTACGATTCGGAGCCCGTCAAAATTGTTCGCCGTCTCTCCCGCCGCGATGACGATTCCAATGCAGACAACTTCACAATTCAACTCAGCCCTTACCACGACAAACTGACCGGAGTGGTTTTTGAGATCAGCGCGGCGGGTGTTCAGCGTGATGCGATCATATCCAATGACGTGAACATGGATTATTCGTGGGAAGGTGTGTGGGAGTCGGCGGTACGCATTGTGGACGACGGTTGGATTGCCGAGATTCGAATTCCATTCTCGCAATTACGTTTCCCGAAATCCGCTCACCAGATCTGGGGAATCAATGCCGCCCGTTACATCCATCGTCGAAATGAATCGGATTGGTTGCGGCTCGTGGCGAAGGTGGACAGCGGGGTGGCTTCCCGGATGGATGACCTTCAAGGTATCGACGGCATCGAGTCGCAGCGTCATCTGGAATTGATGCCCTACATCGCCAATCGCAATGAGTTCATCCAGCCATCGTCGCCAAACGATCCATTTAACGATGGTTCACGTTCCTTTGTCTCGACCGGGCTCGACATCAAGTACGGCCTGAGCAGCAACATTACCCTCGACGCTACCGTGAATCCGGACTTCGGTCAGGTTGAAGTGGATCCCGCTGTGGTGAATCTCAGCGCTTTCGAGACGTTTTTCCCGGAGAAGCGGCCATTCTTTCTCGAAGGTTCCGACATCTTCGGAAACTTCGGTCAGGGTGGTGCAAACAATTTTTTCGGCTTCAATCGCAACGAACCGAATATCTTCTACTCGCGGCGTATCGGCCGCGCACCGCAGGGTTCCGCCTCAGGCGATTTCGTGGATCAGCCGGCAGCAACGACCATTCTTGGCGCCGGTAAGCTGACAGGTAAGACCCGTGGGGGCTGGACATTTGGCTTGATCGAGGCGGCTACGACGCGCGAATGGGCCAAATCGACAAATGGTGTACAGCACTCCCGAACAGAAGTGGAGCCCTTTACGAATTATTATGTGGCCCGAGTGCAGCGCGAAAAAAATCGAGTCGCATTCGGTTTTCTGACAACGGGCGTTCAACGTGATCTGCGTGACCCAGCGCTTCGCGATCAGTTGACAAAAGATGCGTACGTTTTTGGAGGAGACGGTCATGTGTTCCTCGATTCGCGGCATGACTGGGTGGTCACCGGAAAGCTCTCCGGCAGCACCGTCGAAGGCAGCGCATCGACAATGAACCTGCTGCAACTAGCGCCCCAACATTATTTTCAACGCCCGGACGCACCGCACCTCACTGTCGACCCGGATCGAACGTCAATGCATGGCTGGACCGGCAGCATCAATTTGAATAAGAACCAGGGGGATAAAACACTTAACGCGGCATTGTGGGGCGTGAGCCCGGGCTTCGAATCGAACGATATCGGCTTTCAAACCGGTGGCGACGTAGCCGGAGCACACATCGCGTGGGTCTGGAAGAAGCAGAATCCGGATCGAGTGACGCGCTTTCGCAATCTGACACTGGCCAAATCATGGACCTGGAATTACGGACGGCAAAAGCTGAACGACGGCGTCTTTGTCTTCAGTAATGCAACCTTCTTAAATTACTGGTCGGTCAACGGCAGTCTCGGGCTGTTCCGTGAAGTGAAGGATGATCATCTTACTCGCGGCGGTCCGCTGAGCCTCAACCCTGCCAGTTATTTTGCCAACGCCGGCTTCAGTACCGATGGCCGGAAGAAAGTTTCCTTCAATACGGGCTTTTCGCACAGTGGAGGTAAATCCGGCAGTTGGGATTTCGGAGGAAATGTTGGAATCAATATTCGCCCGACGGAATCCATTTCTTTATCGACAGGACCTGACTTTACCCGGTCCCGCAACGTCGCGCAGTATGTCGATACCGTCTCGGACCCGGCTGCAGTTCGCACTTACGGCAACCGCTACGTGTTTTCCGATCTCGATCAATCGCAGGTTTCGCTCACCACGCGGGTGAGTTGGATCCTTGGTCCGAAAATGTCCCTGCAGGTCTTCGCTCAGCCTTTGATATCCGTCGGGCGTTATTGGGACTTCAAGGAATTTGCCCAGCGCGATACCTTTTCGTTCCTGAAGTACGGCCGGGATATTGGTCAGATCTCACTTGCGCCGGACAACCGATATACCGTCGATCCCGATGGGCTGGGTCTGGCGTCGGCGTTCAACTTCGACAATCCCGACTTCAATTTCAAATCTTTGCGCGTCAATGCAGTGTTTCGCTGGGAATGGACTCTGGGGTCCACGTTGTATCTTGTCTGGACGGAGAACCGACAGGATCTCTCCAATCCAGGCCAGTTCTCACCGCGCCGAGACGCGGGCCGGCTGTTTTCCGCCCGGCCGGATGATATTTTCCTGGTGCGTTTCTCTTATTGGTTGAGTCGATGAACTCCAGCGAACTGGAACTTCAACCACATCTCATTGGAAAGCTGATCGAGCTGCGTCCCTTGAAACGTGACGACTTTTCGGATTTGTACCAGGCGGCAGCCGATCCCTTGATATGGGAGCAGCACCCGGAACCGGATCGATACACGCGTGACGTATTCAAGAAATATTTTGACGGCGGCATTGAATCCGGCGGGGCATTTGTGGTGATCGAGAAACGAACCGGAAAAATCATCGGGAGTTCGCGATTCTACAATTCTGACCCCCTAAAAAGGGAAGTAATGATTGGTTTCACGTTCCTCGAAAGGGCGTTCTGGGGTGGAGACTACAATCGCGAATTGAAGGCTCTGATGCTCGATCACGCCTTTCGTTTCGTCGATCGTGTTTTCTTCGAAGTCGGCGAGAATAACCTTCGTTCGCAGAAAGCTCTGGGCAAAATCGGCGCCACCTTCCTGAAGAGAGTCAGCGAGCCCAAACCGAATTTGATTTTCGTGATTAGCCGCTGACTCAGGCGGCGCGACGGAACGCGCGTTTCACGAGGCGGGATAGCTTCCAGATGAGCAATGCTGCCAATGCGATTAGTATCAGAGTTGCGCTCAATGCCATCAGAGGATGGGCGCCGGTCAGCCAAACCAGGCCGAACGAAATTCCGTCTTCGGCAAGGCTCAGAATCCAGTTACTGAAAGGTTCCGGGCTCACGTTGGCGGCGGCCCGGGTTGTCGCTTTCGCGGAATGTGACGCCAGTGCCACGCTGCCGCCGACGAGGGTTGCAATGACCTGCCATTGCGGATCCACCTGACCGACGACTCCATAGGCCAGTAAAGCGCCTGCGGCCGGACGGATCACGGTATGGATGGAGTCCCAAACCGTGTCGAGATACGGAATCTTGTCGGCCATGAATTCGACCGCATACAGGCCGGCCGCGGAGATGAGAATGGGAAGCGTACCGAGCACATCCAGTCCCTGGGGCAAATGCACAATGCCGAAGCGGTGCATTAACCCGAGCGCAAGTACGGTTGCGTAAGTGTTCAGTCCCGCGGCAAAGGAAATGCCGAGAACGGCACTAATCAAATTGGTCATTGGCTCCAGAATACACTACAGAGCAGGAACGGCAGCCTTCTCCATTCTGGCGAGGACGCCTTCAGCGGCAGCCTTGCCGCTGAGGATGGAATCTTCCATAGAGTAGTAGTCCCACTTACCATAGCGGCCGGCGGAAAAAATATTGCGGGACTCGAGATAGCCGAGCAGGTCTTTCAGACAGGACTGCCGGTGTTCATCAAACACCACGTATGCGTCACGAATATCGAGAACGTGCCGGGTGAGCAAACGGTCACCTTTTCGAAGAATGCCGCACTTTTGCAATCCCGCGATGGAATGTTTCGTCGCTTCTTCGACATCGAGCCGCTCGCCCGGACGATGAGTGATTTCGATGTACATCGAACTCGTGCCGGGGGGCGCGACGGCCTGCGAGAAATTCATCGGGAAGCCGATACGCGAGAAGATGTACTCGCTTTCCGGAAAGTAGATCCAATGCTGATCGCTGATGTTCGGCCGGTCGATTCCAATGTTGATGTTCAAAACCGAGATTGCGCGGAGACCCTGAGCGTTGTGGCAAATCGTCTCCGAGGTGTCCTGCAACATTCGGAAGAGCAGCGGCAGCGGCAGCGTCGATATCAGAAAATCATAGGATTCTTCGCGGCCGCCGGCGAGGTATACAACCTTCTTTTTCGGGTCAATAGAACGTACGCTCTCGCTTCGATGAATCCTGCGAATGGGTTTCGCAAGGGCCTGTGGCAGGCAGTCGATGCCGCCGTCTTTGGGATAAATAAAACGTGGGTTGTATCCCATACCCTTGTTCGTCAGTCCCAGGGCGCCACTGACGACTTCCTCAAGCTTCGGTTTCGGAATCGACCAGCTCACCCAATCGGACGTGATCGTGCGCAGGTCCTGCTTCCAGAATTTTTCGTTGTACGGAAGCATGAAGTGTTTCGCAATGCCCGCGCCGAAGGTGTGCAAGACCCATTCATGAAAGTTTTGCGGACCGCCATTCGTGTGGGTCTGCAGACTTTCAACGAAGCCCACAATGCATTCCCGAACGACCTCAGGCGGCAGACCGTACGTATTCGCCTGAAACGGATACGGGGTCGTAGTGGACTTTGAATAGATAGCGGCAAGCCGTTCGTGCGAGTGGAAGGCCTCCGGCAGGATGCGGGAGATGAGATCTTTGGTGTATTGATTTTTCAGGTGGATCAGGTGACCGGTACAGTCGAAGGTGAATCCATCCTGGGTAAACGATCGGCACAGACCGCCCACCGCCTCCTCTTTTTCGAAGATGACGGGGTCGAGTTCCAGTAAATGATGTCCCGCACTCAGGCCGGCAAGTCCGCCGCCGATAATGACAACCTTTTTCACCGTTTCATATCCACTTTCATTAAGAGGTAGGCAGACAGGAAGGCGGCAGACATGGCGCCCGCGAGCGTCCCGATGGCCCACGGCATTTGCACCTGCGACATCAGCAGCGCGACGCCTCCGAGAATCGCACCGACTGTGTATGCAGTCATCGCTGTCTCGCGGACCGACAGTTTGCAGCGGCGCAGTCGCAACGCGAAATGGTCGGGACTTCCTTTCATCACAGGAATGCCGCTTTTCCAGCGGATCACCATAACGAGTCCCAGATCAAACAGGGGGATGCCAAGAATCAGAACCGGGCTGATCACCGCGAGCAGATTCACGCGCGTGTAGCCGGCATTCATCGAAAGAGCAGCGAGCATAAATCCGATGAAGAGGCTTCCCGCATCGCCAAGATAGATTCTCGCCGGATGAAAATTGTGCCGGAGAAAACCTGCGGTTGCCCCGGCGAGGACGATGGCGAGGAATGCCTGAGGCATGCGATCGGCCATGAAGTTCGCCGCCGCCAGAGTGAGCGCCGCGATTGTCGCGACGCCGGCGGCGAGTCCGTCCATGATGTCGATGATGTTCATCGCATTCGTCACGGCCAGAATCCAAAGTACCGTAAGCGGGATCGCGACATAGATCGGCAGAAATGCCAGTTTGATGTAGGTGCCCGACTTCACCAGCACAATCGCGGCAAGCGTTTGTCCGAGGAGTTTCTGTGACGGCGTCAGGACGCCGAAGTCATCGATCAATCCCACCATTAACGCAATGCTTCCCGAAAGCAGCAGGCCGAGCGTGTCTTTGTCGAAGTCGGTGAGTACGCCGACCGTGAGAAGGAAACCGAGGAAAACGGCAACGCCGCCGAAATAGGGAACGGCAGAAGAGTGTTTCTTAAGTTTTCCGTCGGGACTGTCAATGATGCCGAGTTGAAGGGCGGCCTTCCGCATGAGCGGAGTCCAATAAAGGGAAAAAACGAAACTCAATATGAAGGCGGCGACATACCGGATCATAGGGTTGCCAAACACTCCTTGTAGGCCTCCTCCAGGTTAGAGACTGATGTGCTGATATCGAATTCCATCACTCGAGACCGTCCACGCTCACCCATTCGCCTTCGTAGCTCCGGGTCGGCTGTAAGTCTCAGCACGGAAAGGGCCATTCCCTCAATATCGTGCGGTTGGTGCAGAAACCCTGTTTCTCCGTCGACGATGGCTTCGCGAGCGCCGTCCACATTCGTCGCAACGATCGGAAGTTGCACAGCCATCGCTTCCGAAAAAACGCACGGTAAACCTTCCCATAAGGACGTGAGGACCACAATATCCAGATTTCGATAGACGTCCGGCATTTCGTCTTCGCTTTTCCAGCCGAGCAGCGTCATATGCTCGCCGATCCCGGTCTCGCGTATTCGTGCCTCGACCTGCGGCCGCAGTTCTCCATCGCCCGCCATGACAAAATGAACGTCTTTGCGTTGCCGCAGAACGCGCGCCGCAACGTCCACAAAGTCAACGGGCGACTTCTGCGGCTTGAAACAGGCAACCATGCCCACGACGATCCGGTCGGAGGGAATCTTCCATTCCGCCAGGCGAGTTCTTCGCGGACCCGGTTGTATGAATTGATCGACACAGATCGCATCGCGACAGAGAACCCAGTGACCGCGTTCCATGATTCGGCTCTTCTCACCCTTTTCGGCGTTTGCATATGAAACGACGACCAATTTTGTGGTCACGCGGGCGGTCACCCGTTCCAGCCAGATATAAAAACGTCTGACGGCCGGCCGGTGAAAATCACTGAAGCCGAAGCCGTGGGCGGTGTGAAAAATTACCGGTACCCCCGCAAGCTTAGCGGCCCAACGGCCGAGAATGCCGGCCTTGGAACAGTGAGTGTGAACGATCTGCGGCTGCTCACGGCGAAACAGCCTCCACATTTGAAACAGAGCGTGAAGATCCTTCAGTGGACGAACTTCGCGAAACAGAGAGGGCAGCCACACCCGATTCAAGCTGGGAATTCGCTTGGCCCAATGAACCAGCAGTCCGTCAGGCGAAGTGACCAGCGTCACCTCATACTTTTCGCGCGGCAGGCGCTCCAATGTCATCAGCGTCACTTTCTGCGCGCCGCCCAACTCGAGTTTCGTGATGACATGCATGACTCGTGTCTTGCTCAAATCCACCTCGATGCCGGTCCAGTGGCCTCGTGCACGAGCCGTGATCGGATGCGATCAGGGATGCGTCTCATCAGCCAGAACAAATCTCCCTGCCGCACGTACCAGAAGATTCTTTCCAGGCGAGCCCAATTTCGGATGATTCGACCTCGCAGCGATCGAACGGGATAGGGCACATGCTTTTCGCGCAGGATGGCCAGTTCCTTCCGGCATGTTTCCAGCAGAACATCCGAAATTTGCTGCGAGTGCACCCGAAAGTGCGCCAGGAATTCCGGAACATATCGAAAATGCGCACCCGACTCGACAAATCGGAAAAACAGATCGGTGTCGAAAGCGGCGCGAAACGTCTGATCCAGGCCGCCGGATTTCTCGTACATCTCTCGTTTCCAGAACGTGGCTGGTTGTTGCAGATCGGCACCGCCGTACAGATAACCCGACTTACAGAACGGCGTTTGACGCTTTTCTGCCCGCACGCCTCCGTGTTCGTCGACCCAGTAGGTATTGCCGTAAACCACATCCATGTTCGGCGTGGATTGAAACGCCGAAGCCACAGTGGTAAGCGCGCCGGGACAGTAGGTATCGTCCGAATTCAACCAGCCCATGACCGCGCCGCCGGACTGACGGAACCCTTTGGCTATCGCGTCCGCAGCGCCGCAATCTCTCTCGCTGACCCAGTAGGCGAGGTACTTTTCGTACTTACGGATAATCTCTACACTGCCATCCGTGGATCCGCCGTCGATGATGATGTACTCCAGGTTGGCATATCCCTGGAGCAAAACCGACCGTATGGTTTCCTCCAGGAATCCGGCCTGCTGATAGGACGGAGTCACAACGGAAATCTTCAGCGCGGACGCATCATTTATTGGAGAGCCGCTGTCCCACGGCCAGCCGGTCTTTCCGGGTGGAGGGGGAGGCAGCTCGTTTAAAGTTGGGCACCGCATCCTTCAGCGTCCCTTTGAAACGGCATCGTAGATGGAGGCCGTTTGCTTTGCACAGAGGTCCCAGGAATACTTCTGAATTTGAAGCTGCCCGAGTTCGATCAATTGCTGTCTTCGCTGTTCAGAGGTCACGACGCGCTCGATGGATTGTGCGATGGATTCAGGTTCGTTCGGATTGCAATATTCCGCTGCATCCCCGCAGACTTCGAAAAGCGATCCGGCCTTGCTGCAAATAACGGGACATCCTGAAGCCATGGCTTCCAAAGTAGGTAAGCCGAAGCCCTCATAAAGGGAAGGGTACACAAAGGCCACGGCTTCGCGATAAACGTTTTCAAGCAGATCGTCGGAACCCCGGACCTGCATCACCTGCGCCGCACCAAGGCCGGCGCGTGTCATTTCCTCGCGCTCTTCATTGTCGAAGGGCCCACCTCCGAAGCACACAATTGAAAAATGCGTCCGCAGAAATTCGGAGGTGCCGAACGCGCGGATCAATCCCGTAAAGTTCTTATAGCCCTCGCGCGCGCCGACGTAAGCAACGTAAGGGCGGTCCGTCACCGACGTCACCCTGGCCGGTTGGCGCGAATGAACAGTGTGGGAAAGATGCACTACCGAAGTCCGGGCTCGATCAATCTTCCACATGTTCACCAGATCGGTGCGGGTGCTTTCCGAAATGCAGATGATGTGATCTGCACGCTGAACAGCCGATCGTTTGAATTGCGTGGTCGGATCGTTCTTCGGGAAGAACTGCGGGAGCCTTTCATAGATCATGTCGTACACCGTCACCACGGTTTTTGAAGCGGTTGCCGCAAGCTTTTTCGGAAGGTAATAGGTCTCGTGCACGATCTGCGGCGGTTTCCGATGCAACTTCCAACCGACGAGCGCAGCGTTGACCATCTGAGTGACGCGCGTCGGTTTAGGCAGCGCCTGGACATAGCGGCCCCACACATGAAGCGCGGAATTCTTCAGATAATTGTTCACGAAGAGCGGACAAAGAATCTCAACCTGATAGTCGTCCATTGCGGCGATACGTTTCGCCAGTTCGAAGAAATATCGTGAAACGCCGCCGTAAGTTTGCGCGGAAAAAATCTGATGGTCGTAGGTTACTCGCATCCGACGATCTTTTGATGGTCAGCGAAAGTCCTGGAAGCCATCCGTCCCTGTACATAGCGGTCGGCCCATTTCGCCAACCTGCCGGTGCACAGACGAAAGGCGGTCGGACTGATCCGTTCGGACGTCATGATCTGGAAGGATCCCGCCGTATAGAACTGTAGTCCCAGTTTCTGCGCAAGCCGCCTCAGGGTTTCGCGGCGGAAGAAGGAAATATGCTGGCCTGTGGCGAGCGAATAGTACCACCAGTCTTCAGGCCTGGGAGGCTCTCCTTCATACGGCAGGGTGGAGAGGATGAGCGTCTTCGAATTTGCTTTCGCGAGTGCGCTGCGAACCATTTCGGCTGGATCCCATACATGTTCGATCACCTCGAACGCGGTAACGGCCGCGGCCGGCCGCGATTCCTGGAGTCCATTCCATTCAAAACCGCGCGCGAAAATATTTTCGCAGTAAGTGTCATGCCAGTAAAAATCGAAACCTCGATCTCGCATGAGGCGAGTGAGTAACCCGTACCCTCCCGCGAATTCCAGAAATCGGCCGTTTCGTTCGAAGCAAAAGTAGAGGAGCGATGCGAGGCGGGCAGCGATATCCAGGTTGCGCGAGACCAGTCCGGTATCGGCGTCTGCGATGGCCCGGCCGTAGGCCTCGTCCAGCCAGTAGGGTTCTTCGGTCTGCAACAGGCCGCAGGAATCGCAAAAGAAGTAACGCACATCGTATTTGTGAAGCAGTCGTGCGGTGAAGCGCTCGCGCCGGATGCCCGAGCAAATGGGACAAGCGGGCAGGGAACTGCGCGTTCCGGCGGCAGCAGTCACTGCCTTTCACTCCGGGAAGTGCGGAAAAAAACGCCGTCGACTTGCAGCATACGGCCGCTGCGAGGGTCAACAAAGCCCGGCGTGAATCCGAATACTTCGAAACCCTGTCGCGCCATGACGTCCAATAATTCGTTGAATGAGGACTGCCCGTCGTAGAGAGGGGCGAGCGATATTTCCATCTGCAGGCCGGCAATTCGAGGCAACAGTGTTTTGGCGCCCGCGAGCACCTGGGATTCATATCCCTGAACATCCAGTTTGCAGAACAGCTTCCGATCTCCTGCCGGCACGACGGAACCCACAACGCTATCGAGAGTCTTCATCGCTACCATTTCACACCCGATATAGGCCGACTCCGGGGCACCCGCCCGATGCATCGGAAGCATTTTCAATAATGATGAACTGAATGAATTACCCGCAATGTTGATTTCGATATCGGCGTTGCGTTCCCCCAGCGCCATCCTCGGCGCGACTTGCCACCGCGCGTCCCGGCTGGCACGCTTCGAGAGTTCACGATGAGCTTTGCTGAGAGGTTCGAACGAAATGATGTCGCCTGCATAACCCGCGATCCGCAGGGCGCGGCCCCATTGACCAGTATTGGCTCCGATATCGAGAACCAGATCGATCGAGTTCGCGGCGAGAAGCAGGGCTACCCGCGTGTGTTCGAGTTCGAGCGAGTCATGCTTTCGAACATCGAAGCCCAGCCGTCTCGCTACCTGTTTCGTCGAATCTTTGATTCCCCTAAGCAATCTAGCCCAGCCTTGTTTTCACGAAAGTTCGCGCCCGCGAAAGTTTCGATTTCTGAAAGAACAGACGGGAGGCCTGTTTATCCGCGCGAGCGTCCCGAATGATGTTTGCAGGGTGCGTTAATGGGAAATCGACTGCTTCCACCGGTATGGCGGCAACTTTGCTGCCACCCTGGGTGTGAGTTGCGTTGTTGCCAAAGCCGATATTCGAGATGAGGTTCACGTTGGGATGGATCGACAAGCCCGACTGCAGCCAGCAGGCAAACATCCATTGATAATCCCATGTGCCGGTCTTGCCCTGATAAGCGCGCTCGAAGACTTCCGTCCAGTACTCGGTTTCGTTGCGATCTCCCAGGATGTCGAAAAGCCATCCCTCATCTCGGATCATCGGCCAGCGGGACATCGCGATGTCATAGTGCTGCCAGGCACGACGCCAGGTAGCCCAACCCCAGACGTGGGCGAATCGTGAAAAGTAGTAGCTGTGCTCCGAGCGCCGTCGACCGAATTGAAAGTTGTCGCCGGTAATGGCCATGATCCGTTCGTCGTTCCGATACTTGTTCAAGAGTTCGTCGCAATATTGGAAGAACGTCGGATCGGGAAGACAGTCATCCTCGAGAAAAATGGCTTCCTCAACCTGCTCGAATACCCAATTGATTCCGCTGGAAACGCGGGCGGCGCAGCCCATGTTTTCGGCGGCATAGTTGGTCGAAACTTCGCAATCCCAATCCACGCGTTCGACCAGCTTTCGGACTTCATTGCACCGCTCACGTTCATCCGCCACACTCGGGCGCGGACCATCGGCGATGATGAAGAGCCGTTGCGGCCTGGCCCTTACGATTTGTGCGAAAACCCTGCGCGTAAGGTCAAGCCGATTGAAGATAATGAAGGCTATTGGAGATTTGCAGTTGTAGGAGGATTCTGGCGCTTTCATTCGCTTGAAGATTGCAGGACATCGCTACGCTGGAACTGTCCCACAAGAGCCTGATCCCGGCAATATGCAAAATGGTGGAACAACCGTGCTTAACGATCTATCGGCGGATCGCAAGCAGGTTCTGGTAGACGAACTGTTCATTGAACCAATGATCGCCTTGCTTCAGTTCTAACAGACCGTGCGGCAGAATGCGGTAGACAGAATAGCCGGGCTGGAAGAACTCCATAAAATCCTGAGCAAAGTTTCTGCCGAGCACGTTCATTTCATTGAACTCGAATTGAATGCCGTGAATGCGTCGTTCAGAAATGATCCGTTTGGCGCCGCGAAGAACAGGCAGTTCAAAGCCTTCAACGTCGATCTTCAGAAATTTGATGAACTCAATTTTGTTGTCCCGACAATAGTCGTCGATCGTGACCAGCGGAACTTTCGTCGTCCGAATCGTTCCGCCATGAATTTGATCGATCACTCCTCTCACGAGGCTCGCGTGTTGGGATCCGGCATGGTTCGCATAGTCGTAGAGATCGAGTGCGCCCGGTGCCTCCCCGACCGCGACATTATTGATGTGGATCTGCGGGCAGTTGGCTCGAATTGCCGAGATAAGTGCCGGTTGAGGTTCAAAAGCGTGAATCTGTGCCCGGTTGTTCACCTTCAGAACTTCGGCGGACCAATCACCCACGTTGGCACCGACGTCAAACACGACCGGAACCGAATCGTCGCGAAGGAGATCTTTCAAAACCTTCATCTCTCCGGACAGCAGCGGTGACGAATAGTTGTGAAATCCCAGCGCTCGAGAAGATAGCTGGAACAATCGCCTGTTCATCCTGGCTGCTGCGGGCCAGCCAAAAAGGTAAGCGTAGATATTCCCAATCGCTTTCAGCATCCAACGATTACGCTCGAGAGATCGACGGAGACGGCGAGGCCAGGTTCATTTTCATGTACCACTCCACCGTTTCACGCAGACCCGTCTCGAACGGAATGGCCGCGCGAAAACCAAATCGGTTTTCGGCCCGAGATGTGTCCAGGCAACGGCGAGGCTGTCCATCAGGGAAGGAGCTATCCCAGACGACTCGGCCGGAGAATCCGGTGAAACGTGCAATCAGTGTCGCGAGATCACGGATGCTGATTTCCATCCCTGAACCGAGATTCACCGGTTCGCTCGAGTTAAACCGTTCGGTGGCGAGAACGATAGCTTCGGCCGCATCTTCGACGTGGAGAAATTCTCGCGTCGGATTTCCCGTTCCCCAAAGGACGATCTCTTTATCGCCGTTATGTATCGCGTCAACGCACTTCTTGATGATTGCCGGAATCGCGTGGGAGGTTGCGGGATCGAAGTTGTCACCCGGTCCGTAGAGGTTAACGGGAAGAAGAAAGATGGAATTGAAGCCGTATTGATCCCGGTAGGATTGGGACTGGACGAGCAACATCTTTTTGGCGAGGCCGTACGGCGCGTTGGTTTCTTCGGGATATCCATTCCACAGGTTCTCTTCTCGAAACGGGACCGGTGTGTGCTTGGGATAGGCGCAAATGGTACCCAGCGCGACGAATTTCTCCACGCCGCGCTGGCGCCCGACCTCCATCAATTGGGCGCCCATCATCAGATTATCGTAAAAAAATTTTCCCGGATTCGCACGGTTGGCGCCGATTCCACCGACCCGTGCGGCAAGGTGGATCACGATGTCCGGCCGCATATCGCGATAGGCGCGCTCAACGTTCTGCAACATCACCAGATCGTAGTCTTGCCGCCGGGGAACACAGATTTCGGCCGGAGCGCTGTTTTGAAGCTTCTGTACGACGCGCGACCCCAGAAAACCGGAGCCGCCGGTGACCATGACTCGCTTACCTTTCCAGAAGCTCATGGTTCTTTTCCGGATTGCTGCTGATGTTTGCTTCGGCGTACAGGTCGGCGTCGATCATCATGCGGACGAGATCGTGAAAGCGAACTTTGGGTTTCCAGCCGAGCACTTTGGTTGCTTTGGAACAGTCGCCGAGCAGCACGTCCACTTCGGTCGGGCGATAGTAACGGGGATCGATTTCAACGTACTTCTTCCAGTCAAGATCGATATATTCAAACGCCAAATCGAGGAATTCGCGAACGGAATGGGTTTCGCCCGTGGCGATAACGTAATCGTCCGCCTTGTCCTGCTGCATCATGGCCCACATCGCTTCGACATAATCGCCGGCAAAGCCCCAGTCACGGCGGGCGTCCAGATTCCCGAGAAACAATTTCTTCTGAAAGCCGAGTTTGATTCGCGCGGCAGCTTTGGTGATCTTGCGACTCACGAATGTTTCGCCGCGGCGCGGTGACTCGTGATTGAAGAGAATGCCGTTACAGGCGAAGAGCCCATAGCCGTCGCGGGCGTTCACCGTCATCCAGTGCGCATACACTTTTGCCACCGCATAAGGGCTGCGGGGATGAAACGCTGTGTTTTCGCTTTGCGGCGGAGGAGCGGCGCCGAACATTTCGCTGCTGGACGCATTGTAGAACTTGGTGCTGATTCCCGTTTCGCGTATGGCTTCCAGCAGTCTGGTGGTGCCCAGTCCGGTGATCTCGCCGGTGTATTCGGGCACATCGAAGCTAACGCGAACATGGCTCTGGGCGCCAAGGTGGTAGATCTCATCCGGCTGGATCGTTCGGATGATTTTGTTCAGCGAACTGGCGTCGTTAAGGTCGCCATAGACGAGTTTCAATTTAGGATCGGGATCGTGGGGATCCTGATAAATATGGTCGATCCTCGCCGTGTTGAAACTGCTCGATCGGCGAATAATCCCGAAAACGCGGTATCCCTTCTGCAAAAGTAGCTCAGTGAGATAGGAACCGTCCTGCCCCGTAATACCGGTGATCAGTGCTTTTTTCATTGTGAATATTGTAATCGTCGCTCCATGAGCTGAGCAATGGATTGGGCGTAACTGCTGCTCGGGTAGAGATGCTGCGCCAGGTGAATCTGCTCGAGCGCTTCGGTCATCCTGTTCGCACTGGAAAGGCACAGCCCGTATCCAATGTGCGATCCCGCCTTTTCCGGACTGAGGCTGACGGCGCGTTCAAAGCGGGAAGTTGCGGCTGCCAGATATTGAGGGTCGCGGGTCGATTGAAAGAGTTCGAGGTAAATGTTTCCCGCATCATGAAAGATACTCGAATTGATTGGACAGATCTGCCGTGCGGTTTCCAGTGTTGCTGCCGCGGTGGCAAGCTTTTTGTTTTCGTATTCAATCTGTGCCCGCTGTTGCAGCTCCGAAGAAATGCAATTGATGCCCGAAAAAAATACGATCAACAGCGCAAATGTCCCGGCTGCCGCTAATGACAGTTTCGGCGCCGCGGGAAACTCCCGTTGTTCGCGTGCCAGCAGGGCGCCGAGAATGCCGGCCCCAATGATTCCGACGCTCGGAAAATAAACGTCGATATCCACCATGTTGTGGGTGAGCCACACCGCCAGGGCGAGCGTCAGCCAGAACTTTTGCGGACTGCTGGTAAAGAGGTCTCGTCTGAACTTGTTCGCATTGATCAGGAGCACGACGATCAAAGCGATGACGAGCGGGTAGCCCAGCTCCGAGAGGAGTTGCAAAAAGGTGTTGTGGACATACTGTGTCTCGTTGGCATCCGGCTGCATGTAGACCGGATAGATCACACCGAAGGTATTCAGGCCTGTTCCCAGCGGTCGTTCGGCAAAAACATTCCAGGCGGAAATCCAGTTTTTGAAACGCAGCCCCACGGGATCGGCGCCTTCGATGACTCCTCGTCTCGCTGAATAGAAAATGCCTGCGGTAATGACGAGCAAAACGAGGATCGGCGTTACCCGATTCCAGACGACCCGGCGATATTTCAGAACCATGCCGGCGAAGACGAGAACGAATAGCCCCAGCAGGAAGCCAAACGAGCGCGTCAGGAATCCCGTCGCAAGTAACATCAAGGTGCTGACGATCAGCAAAACATCGACAAGGCGACGGCTTGTCGTCCGCCACAGCATGGCGTGGAAGGGCAGTGCACACACCAGGAATCCCCAGAGCGTTCCAGGGAGTGCCACCGTCGAAAAGACGCGGCGCGAAGCGATCATTCCGAGCGCCGGAGTTTTCACCACCTGGTCCGACGCGGCGTAGAAGATGTAGCTGTAGATCTTGTCGAATCCCCAGAAGTACTGATAGAGGCCATAACCCGAAACGATCAACGACAACAACACCATCGTTGCGGCGAGATGTTTTTCCAGCCCATTCGATTCATATATGAAGAAGCCGATCAGACAGTAATAGGCCCAGATGGCCGACATCATATCCAGCGAGCGGTGAAGGTCAATGGAGATGGTGAAGGTGTGGAGCAAAAGAAAACCAAACGTCCACATTCCAACCTTCAAATACGAGTAAGGGATCCTTCTTCCGGACAACGCTCCGATGAACGCAACTGTGCTGCACAGGACCACAGCGAGTTTGCCGTTGGGGTACGCTTCCGGCGGCAGAAGCATCGCAAAGAAAAAAGCAGCGAACGCGATCAGCGTCAGCAGTTGCCTGGTCTTCATGGTTTCTCCGCATGAGGCTCTGGACGGCCCAGCAGCAGCGCTTCATAAGGCTCTTCGATTTTGACGCTTTGATATCGCGTCACGACATCAATCGCCCGCTGCCGATATTCTTCGCTGCGGGCGTGGTCACCCGTTTCGTCGAGCCATGCCGCATAACGCAGGTATGCGGGCACGTAATTGGGTTCCAGCTTGATTGCCTGCAGCAGTTCCTGTTCTGCGGCATCGCGATGTCCTGAATTGTAGAGAGCCTCGGCGAGATTCTTTCGCACGAATGGATTGAAAGGATCAATCTTCAGGATGTCGCGATCCACGTCAACGATTCGAAGGTGAATCGCTCGATCGGTTTCCGGATTGCCAGTGAGGCGCTGAATCAAAACAGTTTCCAGTCGCCGATCCGACTCTTCCGCATTCGGGTTGGCTTTGCGAGCCTGTATAAAAAGTGTCTCCGCATAATCGAGCCAGCGCCGGTCTCTGGTTTCCATGTATTTGTCGTAATAAACGACGCCTGCATTGTCGAGGAAGATACTGTTCGAAGGCATCACCGCCGCGGCCAGTCGATAAAGAGATTCGGCGCGGACTTCATCGCCACGATCATAAGCGGCGCGCCCCGCTTCATTCGAGAAAACGGCGATTCCAGGAATCAGAATGGCATCGGCGATCAACAGGATGAGAAGGATCAATCCGGCGACACGAAGCCGCGGCGTCCATTGGAAGGAAAATCGCCATTCGCGTAGGGGCGAAATATCGCCCAGGGAAAAAACCACAAGGCCGGCAGCCATGACAGGCACCGTCCAGTTGTTGTCGACCAGCGCATGAATACTCAGGGCCGCAGCAGTGAAGATGGCCGCTTCCTGAATGAAACGGGTTTCAGCGGAGCACAGGCGTGTGCGCTGCCAGGCAACATAGAGCAGATACCCGCTGAGCCCGAACAACAAGAGGGCGGACGGTACGCCGGACTCTGCTGCCTGCTGCAGATATTCGGAGTGCGCGATGCCTGGGCGTTTCAAGTAGCGCGCAATCGTTCCTTCAACCGGAGGGCTGAATCGCTTGGAGACATGAAAGAATTCTCCCAGCCCGACGCCGAGGAGGGGATGTTCGGCGATTACCGAGAGCGCGCTCAACCAGATCTGTGGACGCTGATAGTTGTAGGGATCGATCTGCCCCCGGTCGAGGAATTTCCGTACGAGATTCGGGCTGGCCGCAGCTCCCACAACCAAAGCCAATCCTAGAATCGCAGCAACGGTCTTACGGGAAAAGCCGCGGCTCTGGCTGAAGCGGAGAAGAGCCAGCGCCACAACGCTCATTGCGGCGAGCGTGGCTCCCCTGGACCATGCCTGCGTCATTCCGTAATAAAGGAAGATGGCGCTTGCTCCGCCTGCGATGCGGCTGACGCGATCTCTATGAAAAAGGGCGATCGCCACTCCTATGGAAAATCCCACCAGAAGAAAGGATGCGAAATAGTTTGGGTTTACAAAAGGGCCGAGTAGCGGTCGGCTTCCTATCAATAAGGATGCCACCAGATAAATCAGGTCGATTCCCAGCACGGACCAGAGCAAGCCCGCTTTCCATGCAGATGTGCGCTGGCGGTGCATCGTGGCCAATGCGAGGAACGCCGATCCGAAAAGGAGATATTGATACCAGCGATAGAACCCATCGAAGCGGGACCCGGAATTCCAGATCACTGAAACAAGCATTATTCCGAGAGCGCTTGCGCAACAGGCAATGAAGATGGGGCAAATCTCAGGTTCCGATTTCTGCTTCAGCACCGCAATGGAGCCGAGGGTAATCGCGATGAGGAGTAAGCGATAAACGATAAAAACCGGAGCAGACGTGGCTTCCCGGCCCAGAGGCGTGAGGGCCACCAGAGCCACGATGGCGATAAACAACAGCAGATCGCGCAAGTCTTCGACTCCAACAGCCTTAACCATCCGCGACACTGTAGCATGGAGGCGAAAATCAAATTGCAATCTCAAAAAAAGGCGCCGTTCAGGACGCCGAATGACCTTTTTTGACATTTCCGCTGACACAAAATGTTAAGCCCTGGAGGGGCTGTTCCGCTAAACCTCCGTCTTTTGAGAGTCTTGGGTTTTGGGCAGGCAATTGCACAAAGGGACCCGAATATTAGATCTGGAGGATCAAATGAAACGTGAGAACAGGACTGACAAAGGATTTTCGCTGCTTGAACTGCTGATCGTCGTTGCGATCATTCTCATTATTGCGACCATCGCGATTCCCAGCTTGCTGAGATCGCGACAGGCGGCGAACGAGTCCGCCGCGGTTGCACAGGTACGTACGATTACTACCGCGGAGGTCACGTATCTTTCATCTTCTGGTGGAAGCTATGGAACGATCACCCAGCTGGTGAGCGCGGGACTCCTGGATTCGGGCTTCAACGCCACCAAGAGCGGTTACAACTATTCCATCACCACGAACGGTACGGATTACACGATTAATGCGTCGCCGGCTTCGACCAACAATGGTCGCTATGGTTACTACAGTATTCCGGATGGCGTGGTTCGGTACTCCACCACTACCACCGAAGCGCCTACTGGCCAGTCGGGTAACCCGGTTCAGTAATCTACGACCCCCTACCGGAGGAGACTTCAATGCGAGGTTCTCCTCCAGTTCTTCTTCTCGAGTGTTTATCACCCCTTGCGAAATGGTAACGGGTGGATTGTGTCCGAATTGGGCTAAGGACGAGGGAGAGTTTTGTGAGAGATCATCGTGGTTTTTCACTGCTGGAGCTTCTGATCGTAGTTGCAATCATTCTGATTATTGCGACCATTGCGATCCCGAGCTTACTCCGTTCCCGCCAGTCGGCGAATGAAACCGCCGCCGTGGCGACCCTGAAAAACATGAACACGGCAGAAGTGACATATTCGTCGGCAGCCGCTGGCGGCGGAGTTTACGCGTCACTCGCAGATCTGATCGCGTCCGGATTAGTCGATTCGAGTTTGACCTCGACGAAGTCCGGCTATAACTACGGCGTGGAACTTTCAGGAAATCGTCTCGATTACACGCTGACGGCTTTTGCGGCTTCACCAACTATGGGACGTTTCGACTATTACACAACGCCTGACTACGTGATCCGATTTACCTCGGATACGACGAGGGCGCCATCTGGACTTGCCGGCGAGCCGGTACGGTAAGGACGATTTTCTTGACAGGATTGAGCACCCTTCTTAGTATCGGCGGGCTTCGATGAGGGGGCTTTTAAAAAACGATTTCACGGAGGAAATGTATGAAGAGAGATAACAAAGGTTTTTCATTGTTGGAACTATTAATCGTCGTTGCAATTATTCTGATCATCGCAACGATCGCCATCCCCAGCCTGCTTCGTTCACGCCAGGCCGCTAACGAGTCCGCTGCAGTCGCGCAGGTTCGTACGATCACGACAGCAGAAGTTACCTATCTTTCATCTTCGGGTGGAAGCTATGGAACGATCACGCAACTGGTGAGCGCAGGCCTGCTCGACTCCGGCTTCAACGCCACCAAGAGTGGTTATAACTATTCCATTACGACCAACGGTACGGACTATACGATCAACGCGGCGCCGGCTTCGACCAACAACGGTCGCTACGGCTATTACAGTATTCCGGATGGCGTGGTGCGTTACTCCACGACTTCTACCCAGGCGCCTACGGGCCAGTCGGGCAACCCGGTTCAGTAATTACGAACCTTATGAGGCAGGAGGCCTTGCATAAGGCCTCCTTGCTTAAAAACTGTGAAAAATCATCGCGGATTCTCATTGCTGGAACTTCTGATTGTGGTTGCGATCATTCTCATCATCGCGACGATTGCTATCCCCAGCCTCCTTCACTCCCGCCAAACGGCAAATGAATCGGCTGCGGTTGCAACCCTGCGGGTCGTTAATACGGCAGAAGTCACTTATGCTTCCGCCAACAGCGGCTTGTATGCACCTATAACGCAGCTTGTGAATGCGTCGCTGCTGGATTCCAGCCTTCTCGCTACGAAGGCCGGTTATGACTACGCCATTTCGATAAGCGGCAATTCCCTCGATTACACCGTGACGGCGACTGCCATTTCGGCGACGCAGGGACGTTTCGATTACTACACCACGCCCGACTACGTGATTCGCTTCAGCACGGACAGCACACGCGCGCCGTCAGGTCTTGCAGGCGAACCGGCTAAGTAGACCCTGCGATTGATCTTCGGCCAGCGCTTCGCTTAATCTCAAAGCATGAGTTATTTCCTTGCGGTGCTCCTCGCCTTGTTTCAAACCGCAACGCCGCCGAAGCTGCCTGCCCTAATCGACGGAGTCGACCGCACTTTTGCGCGGATGAAGGACTTCTCCGCGGATTTCATTCAAATTGAACAAAATAGTTTGAACCAAAAGACACTTGCCTCGGGTCATTTGTATATAGCGCGTCCCCGTAAGACGCGCTGGGAATATAAAAGACCGGAGGATTCATTGTGGGTCTCCGATGGAAAGGTTGCCTGGATGTACATCCCGGCCGATCGGCAGGTTCGCCGGGGTAACGTTAAGGAGACTGTGGACGACCGTATCCCGTTGATGTTTCTGGTTGGACAGACCAATCTGCGGGGTGAATTCGAGAAATTCTCCATTCCTCCTGAGAAACCTGAGATTGAAGGAACGGTGGTGATCCAGATGTATCCGAAACGGAAAACCGATCTGGCCCAGTTACTGATGGAGGTCGACCCTAAGACCTTCCTCATTCGCCGGTTGGTAATGAAGCATTCGGACGGCATGACCAGAGATTTTCGGTTTTCCGACATCAAACCCAACACCGGCCTGGATGATTCTCTCTTTAAGTTCACGCCGCCCCAGGGAGTTCGGGTTTTGGAAGGCATCGGACAATAGTTTCCCAGCATGGAGTTTGTCTGCAAATACGCTAAGGCCACCGGCGAGGTGGTGAAGGTTGTGCAGGTCGGGCAGAACGTCGAAGACGTGCGCCACCGACTGCAGGAACAGGGATACCTGCCGATTTCGGTCGAGCCGCGGGGGTGGACTCTTTCAGGCGGTGTCAGCAAGCGATCGACAAAGATCGATCCCCAGGACTTCATCGTTTTTAATCAGCAGTTTGTTGCGCTGATTAAAGCCGGTCTGCCGATCCTGCGTTCGCTCGACCTGTTGCGCGTCCAGATCAAGAACCCCACCTTGAAACGCCATATCGAAGATGTTCGCGAACGCGTCCATTCGGGGGCGCTGCTCTCTGAAGCTCTGAGAGCCCAGGGTGTGTTTCCAACGGTTTATAACGCTTCCATCTTCGCCGGCGAACGCAGCGGAAACCTGGTCGAAGTGATTAACCGGTTTATTCACTATGAGAAGACGGTGCTTTCCGTTCGCAAACGTTTTCTCGGGGCCTTGATCTATCCGGCCTTTTTGATTGTCTTATCCATTGTGATGGTCATGGTGATCGTCACCTACGTGATACCGAGGTTCGGCCAGCTCTATCAGGGACTGAATACGCCGCTGCCCACCGCCACCAAAGTGCTGATCGCGGTGTCTACAACGGTGCAGAACAATTTGATCATCGCGGTTCCCGCTCTGGTCATCCTGATCGCGCTACTCGTGGTCTGGGGTGGAACGTCGGGTGGCAGGAACCGAATCGACGACTTTAAATTGCGAGCGCCGATCGTCGGCAATCTGTGGACGATGTTTTCGATGGCGCAGTTGTCGCGAACGCTGGCGACTTTGCTGCAAGGTGGTATTCCGCTTCTCGCCGCCCTTGAAGTGGCGCGCGACGCGACGGGAAACCGGGTGATCTCTCAGTCGATTGCCACCGCAATCAACGGTGTGCGCGAGGGTCAGTCGCTGTCCGACAGTCTCGAGAAGACTCGCCACTTTCCGGACCTGGCGGTCGAAATGATGCGTGTCGGGGAACAAACGGGTTCGCTGCCGGACATGTTGAATCACGTCGCCGACTTTTATGACGAGGACGTGAGCATCCGGTCCGCCGCCCTGTTAAGCTGGGTAGAGCCGGTCATTTTGATTTTTGTAGCGCTATTCGTAGCCGCGATTTTGATTTCACTGTATTTGCCGATTTTCAGCATCGGCAATGCGGTGCACACGTAAATGAAAAACATCACTGAAACCAACGGACGTCTGACCGCGGAGGAACTTGCCGCCCGATACCAGTATGAGCTGGTCGACCTGAAGGGAGCTCATCTGGATCTGGAGTTGTTTCGCACCATTCCGGTCGATCTGATGTTCCGGTACAACTTCGTGCCGCTGCGCCTGGAAGGTAACGCGCTCGTCATTGCGATGGCCGATCCCAGTGATCTCGTCCTGGTCGATGAAGTTTCCGCCCTGCTGAATCGTACCCTGATCATCAAAGTTGCGGAATTGACGGAAATTCAGGATCTGTTGAAGAAGTCCGAATCTTCGCAGCGCATGCTGGATGAAGCGACGGAAGGTTTCAAACTCGATCTCATCCGCGAAGATCAGTCGGGCGACGAAACGATCTCGATTGAAAAAATTTCTGAAGAAGAATCGAGTCCGATCATTCGCCTGGTGGATACCATCATCTTCACTGCACTGGAACGGCGAGCCAGTGATATTCACATCGAAACGCGTGATGTCGAAGTCGGGGTGAAATATCGCATCGATGGTTCGCTCGGCGAAGCGATGGCGCCTATTGCGAAGGAGCATCATTCGACGATTATTTCGCGCATCAAGGTTATGTCCGAACTCGATATTTCCGAACGTCGAGTTCCGCAGGACGGCCGTTTCAAGACGCGCTACAAAGGCCGCTCCATCGACTTCCGCGTCTCGATCATGCCTTCTGTCAATGGCGAGGATGCGGTCATTCGTATTCTCGACAAGGAAAGCATCAGCGAAAAGTTTCGCAATCTCAGTCTGGACGTCGTCGGTTTTTCCGAATCCGATCTGCGAAAGTTCCGCCGCTACATCGCCGAGCCTTACGGAATGGTGCTCGTCACCGGGCCGACCGGCAGCGGAAAAACAACGACCTTGTACGGCGCACTCATGGAGATCAAGAACGACGAGGACAAGATCATTACGATTGAGGATCCCGTCGAGTATCAGATTCGCGGCATCACGCAAATTCCGGTAAACGAAAAAAAGGGACTGACCTTCGCACGCGGGCTGCGATCCATTCTGCGACACGATCCGGACAAGATCATGGTCGGAGAAATTCGTGACGTCGAAACCGCACAGATCGCCATTCAGTCGGCTCTGACCGGTCACCTGGTCTTTACCACTGTGCACGCCAACAACGTGGTCGATGTGCTTGGCCGTTTCCTGAACATGGGTGTCGATCCCTACAACTTCGTCTCCGCCATGAACTGCATTCTGGCACAGCGTCTCGTGCGGATGATTTGTACGATCTGCCGAAAACCCGTGCGATATTCGGAGACCATGCTGGCCGAGTCGGCAATCGATCCCGTGAAGCATCGCGACGCGGTCTTCTATGAAGGCGAGGGGTGTCTCGAATGCAATGGAACAGGTTTTCGCGGCCGCACCGCGATTCACGAACTGCTTGACCTGTCGGATCGTATCCGCGAAATGATCATCGATCGTAAGGCCACGTCGGAGATCAAGCGGGCGGCGCATGAAGAAGGCATGACATCACTTCGTGAGTCCGCTATTGCCAAAGTGCTCGACGGTGTGACGACGCTGAAAGAAATCAACAAGGTGACTTTCATTGAGTAAAGCCCTTACAGAATCGGTGCAACAACTGTTTCGTCCGCAACAGCCGTTGTGGGCATGTGAGTTCACGTCCAGACACGTGATCGTTGCCGGTGTTGACGGAAAACGGCGCCGCATTCAGGGGAGAACCGCGGCGGATATTCCCGGTGGCATCACCATTCACCAGGAAGAACTCCTGCGCCCTCTTGTTCAAGAATCATTGCGGGCTGCCTCCTTCAAGGGATCGGAAATCGCTCTCGTCATACCGGATGAAGCGGCACGCATTGCTTTCATGACGACGGAGACGCTTCCCAGGACGTTCGAAGAACAGCAGACCTTTCTCAGGTGGAAGCTGAAGAAAACCGTGCCCTTCGACGTGGACGATGCGCAAATCGGCTTTCGTCTGCTGGGCGATCGTAAGGAATCGGGCTACGACGTTGTCGTCGCGATGTCTCCACGCGATATCATCGAACGATACGAAAACTTGATGGACCAGCTCGGAATCCAGGCGGGCTTCGTGATTCCTTCAACGCTGGCCGCATTGAATCTGCTGAATGTTCCGCTCGACGATACCTTGTTCGTGAAGATCGCCCCGGATTGCATTACCACCACCGTGTTCATGAGCAAGCGCATGAAATTTTATCGCCGCGTTGCCGACCTGGGCCTGTATGAATCGGTGTATCCGACCATTTTGTACTATCAGGATAAGCTTGGCGGGACGTCGCTCAAGGGAATCATCGTGTGCAGCGATACCTATGATGGCCGTGCGGCGATCGAGGAACTGCAGGAACGGACGGGCATTCCTGCACAACAATTTGAACCACGAAACGTGGACGATATTTATAAGCCGGCTCTGGGAGCCGTTCATTTGTCATGGGCCAATTTGATCTGAATCTTTCGACGCGACCTTTTGTCGCGCACCAATTCAAGACCTTTCTCCTGACGATCGCGCTTATCTTTGTGCTGGCGATATCGGTGCTGCAGGGATACGGCTTCCGCCGCTACGCTTCGCTGGCGGACCAGATCCGCAGCGATGCTCGCAATGCTCAGGTTGAATCGGAAGCACTGAACCGCCGCTTGAACGAGATGGACTCGAAACTGAGCGGTCCCCAGGCCAAGGACAAGCTCACGCAGATTCAATTTCTCAACGGCATCATTGCCCGCAAGACCTTTTCCTGGAGTCGCATTTTTGCGGTTCTCGAACAGGTAATGCCGGAGGGCGCTCATCTGCTCGGCATTCGGCCGGACTTCGTCGAAGGCGGCCCGGTTGTCCTCCATTTGGAGGTTGAAGCGCACGCCATCGGTGATATCAAGGAACTCTTCGACAATCTGCAGTCGTCACCGCTGTTCGAAGACGTCAATGTGAGCACGGAAGAGAAGAAAGCGGGCGCGCCACCCGCCGTTGTATCGCCGACCGATCTGGGCGTTTCGTTCACGGTCAAGTATCATCCGGAGAGAGAACAGTGAGCCAGATCAGCCGACGACAGCGCAATCTGTATCTTTTCACCGGCATCGTGACGGCCATAGCGATGGTGAACGTTCTGTTTTATTTCATTCTCTACCTTCCAACACGATCGGAATATTATCAGCTGCAGGATTCCATAGGCAGGCTTCGCCTGGACGCGGCACATCGCGAAGTGAGGGTTTCACAAAAAGAGAAAATCGGTTCAGAGTTGGAAATGTCGGATAAGGATCGCCAGGCGCTTTTTCTGAAGCACTTCATTCCGTTTGAAACCGGATACGCGCAGGTTTTGCCCGATCTCGACAGGATGGCACAGCAGGCCGGTGTGAAATGGTCGCGTGGCGATTTCAGCAAAGAGGCGATTCCGCAGTACGGGTTGTATTCCGTTAAATTGAAGTTCCCGGTGCAGGGGTCATATGCCAACGTGGTGAACTTCATCAAACTGCTGGAAAAGTCGGAGACGTTTTACATTATCGATTCAGTAGATGTTCGAAGCGGTGGGGATAACTCGTTTCAACCGGCTGCGGGCAATATCTCACTGTCGCTGACTGCGGAGACGTACTTCTATAAATGACGAAACCGGACCCAAAGAAACTGAGAGTTTTCATCCTGCTGTTGATCGCACTTGGGGTGACTCTGTACATCGGTTTTCGGATGAACCGGCCCCAGAATCCGGAAGTCGTGCAGGCTCAGGCGCCCAAGCCGGAGACTGTCCCGGTTCCCCAGGGTGACGCAAGAATACGGCTGGATCTGTTGAACAAGAAGAACACCGACGATGAAGTGGGCAGGAAGAATCTCTTTCAGTATCCACCCAAGCCGGTGCCTCCTCCACCGCCACAGGGGACATCACAGTTTCAGCCGCCGCCGCAGCAGACATCGGTTGCGCCGGGGCCCATCGCGCCTCCTCCGCCGCCACCGCCGCCGCCGATTCCATTGAAGTACATCGGATACACGTACATCGAACCGAATTCGAAGGCCCTCATCGCAACATTGATGGAGGGCCAGAATCACTTCAACGCCGTGGAAGGTGACGTTTATCAGGGACGCTATCGGATTGCCCGCATTACTGAAAACTCAGTCGAGGTTGAAGATCTCCAGCTGAATCGGCGCCAGACCTTTCCACTTGTGAAACAGCAATGAAAAGCTTCCAACGCAACCCCGAATCCGGTTTCGCTCTTGCCGCGCTGATCTTCTTTCTGACCGCCATAACTATTCTGATTGCCGTTACTGTTCCTTCTTATCAAATGCAGGCTAAGCGCGCACAGGAAGAGGAACTGATCTTCCGCGGCGAAGAGTACATGCGTGCGATTCAGAAGTTTCAGCGTAAATTCGGTGTCTATCCACCGAGCGTTGAGGCGTTAAGCGAATCGAACGGTATGCGTTTCCTGCGCAAGCCGTACACCGATCCGATCACCGGAAAACCGTTCCGGCTGATCTACATCAATCCCGACGGTTCGGTAAGCGGTTCGAAGATGCTCAATCCGACACAGAATAATCTGTCGAATAACCTCGGCCAGGGATTGCAACAGCCACAAAGCCAGCAGGCCCTCGGCATGGCGCAGATGCAGCAGGCGTCTAACTTTTCACAATCGGTACGTCAGCAAGCGACAGCTGCGCAACAACAGAGTCAGCAGACGAAAACAGGAACCAGCGCTCCGACCAGGCCGCAGACCGGTGGCACGATCGGCGGAACGACGGGCGGAATATCCGGTACGAATCCTTCGGGCGGCACTTCGGGAGCCGCAGGAATTATTGGTGTAGCCTCGGACAGCGAATTGGAGTCCCTCAAGATTTACAACTCGCGGCAGCATTACAACGAGTGGGAGTTCATCGCGATCCTGCAGCCTACTCAGCCTGGCCAGCAAAATCCGCAGAACCCTCAAAATCCGCAAAACCCACAAAACCCTCAGAACCAGGGGCAAGGACAGGGGCGGGGTTTGGGTTCCGGCGCGGGAATGGGTATGCCTGGATTTGGACCGCAAGTATTACCGGGTTCCGGCCGTCCGGGTGTCGGACAGCCGCAGCCCGGTCTCGGTCAACCCGGATTTCCCACCATGTTTGGTACTGGCGGTATTTCGCAACCTCAGCAACCGATCAAGCGTCCTCCGGAATAGGCATGGCATATCAGACGATTCAATTTCATCCCGGTCCGCGTGTCTCTTCGATCATCCTGAATCGTCCGCCGTTGAACATCATCAATATCGAGATGATGAACGAATTGAACGCGGCGTGGGACGAAATCGACGCAATGGAGTCGCAGGTCGTGGTGGTTTCCGCAGCAGGAGAGCGGGCTTTTTCAGCCGGCGTGGAGATTGCGGATCATGTTCCGGAACGTGTGTCCACGATGCTGACGACGTTTCACCGAGTGGTTCGGCGAATCTTCGAATCCGATCGAATCACGGTTGCCGCCATTCAAGGACACACCCTCGGCGGTGGCGCGGAACTGGCAATGGTGTGTGACTTTGTGATTGCCGCAGACACGGTCCAGATCGGTCAACCGGAGATTATACTGGGCTGTTTCCCCCCTGTTGCGACGGCTTATCTGCCACGGGCGATCGGCTTTCATCGCGCTTCGCAGCTTGTGCTGATGGGCGAATCGATCACGGCCGGCGAGGCGGAACGTATCGGTCTCGTCAGCAAAGTGGTGCCGGCTTCACAACTGAGCGCAACCGTTGACGACTACATCGACCGTCTTTTGATGAAAAGCTCAGCCGCGGTGGCCCTCACGAAGAAAGCGTTGCGTGAAGGACTGGACCACCGGTTCGAACGAGCCCTCGATCATACCGAGATTATCTACGTCGACGAGCTCGCGCGAACGGAAGACATGAAAGAAGGAATCCAGGCCTTCCTGGAAAAACGCCAACCTTCCTGGAAAAACAGATAGGATGCGTCATTATTCGTCGAGTGCTTCCAGTACCTCGTCGTAATGATCGGTCACCTTCACCTTGGGAAAGATATGTGAAATCTTGCCTTCCTTGTCGATGATGAAGGTCGTGCGTTCGATGCCCATATACTTCTTGCCGTACATGGACTTTTCCTTCCACACGCCGTAATTCTCGATCATCTTCTTTTCCGGATCCGCCAGCAGTGGGAAGTTCAACTCGAATTTACTTTTGAATTTCTTGTGCGAATCGACGGAGTCCGCGCTTACGCCCAACACGACCGCACCACGATCGCGGATTTCATCGAGGCCGTCGCGGAAGTTGCACGCTTCGGTGGTACACCCCGGCGTGTCATCTTTGGGATAAAAATAAAGAACAACCTTTTTGCCTTTATAGTCGGACAATTTCACCGTCTGACCGGCATCGTTCTTTAATGAAAAATCGGGCGCCTTCTGACCAGTTTTTAATTCCGCCATAGGTCTCAAAACCTAACATAACTGTGAGCAGGTTAGAATGCTCTTTCATGCGTGATACCCAGCTAACCGAAGTCCTGCGCTATCAGGGCGACGCCGCCAGCGTTTTGCAGGATGATGTCGTTGTTGAGGAGCCTCTCGAGATTCGCGTCAATGCCCAGAGCATCGGTGTGACGATGCGCACGCCAGGTGACGACTTCGACCTTGCCATCGGTTTGCTCAGGACCGAAGGCATCATCCACCGCATCGATGAGGTTGGAACAATAGCGTACTGTGCTGATGAGCATGATCCGGCTCTCCGAAACATCGTGAACGTCACACTGGTCGACGCTGAAAAGTCTATTCGATCGTCACGGCTCAGCTGGGCGAGCTCGAGCTGCGGGCTTTGTGGAGAAGCGAGCCTCGAATCGGTGCGACGGAGTGTCCTTCCAATACAATGCTCCATGACAATCGCGCGTGACGTGCTTTCAACACTTCCGCAGCGAATGCAGGAGAAGCAGCGCAACTTCAAGCGCACCGGAGGCATCCACGCGGCTGCGCTGTTTGATCGTTCGGGCAAATTAATTTTGATCCGGGAGGACCTTGGCAGGCACAATGCCGTGGACAAAATACTGGGAGCGGCAATGCGATCCGCCACGGGGACCATGGAATTGATCATGATGGTTAGCGGACGACTCGGATTTGAAATTGTGCAGAAGGGCGCGATGGCCGGTATCCCTGTAATCGCGTCAGTCTCCGCACCTTCGAGCCTGGCGGTTGCCCTGGCGCAGCAGCTGCAGATCACGGCTGTGGGATTCGTGCGGAACGATGCAATGAACATTTATAGTCATCCGGAGAGAATCATTCATGCCCTTTAACAATCTGTTGCTCGAGACCGTCGATCGGGTCGCCGTGCTGACGATCAACCGACCAGACAAGCGCAATGCTTTGAACCAGCAAACGCGCGACGAAATTCTTCAGGCGCTCGACGATCTTCAAAAGTCTGAAACTCGAGTCCTTGTCATCACCGGAGCGGGTGATAAAGCATTTATCGCGGGAGCGGACATCGGTGAATTCGAGGGGCGCACCGCACTGACCCAGCGTGACGTGATGAAACAGCGTCGAATTTTTGATGCGGTTGAAGACTTTCCAAAGCCGGTGATCGCGATGATCAACGGATTCTGTCTTGGCGGGGGCATGGAATTCGCGATGGCTTGCGACATCCGCATCGCTGCCGATACGGCAAAACTCGGACAACCGGAGATCAATCTCGGCATCATCCCAGGCGGTGGCGGAACGCAGCGTCTCACCCGCCTTGCTGGAGAAGGCAAGGCGATGGAATTGATTCTCACCGGCGATCTGATTGATGCCAGCGAAGCTAAAACGCTTGGTCTGGTGAACGATGTCGTGCCGTTGGCACAGCTTCAGCAACGGGTGATGACTCTGGCCACGAAGATTGCAGAAAAAAGTCCTGTGGCCTTGAGAATGGCGAAAGAATCCGTGAAGAACGCGTCGCGAATGAATCTGCGTGAAGGCCTCGAACGGGAGACCGACCTGTTCGGCCTGACATTCACAAGTGAAGACAAAGCCGAAGGCGTCCGCGCGTTTTTTGAAAAACGCAAACCGGAGTTCAAGGGAAGGTGAAGCGAACCTTCGAACTGGTTCCGGGAATCGCCCTTCCTGCCGTCCTGATGCTGGCCGGAGTCTGGCTGGCCGACTTCATCGGACATCAACTTCTCAGCCTGGCGGGTATTAATCCCGCCAACAAAGCCAGCCCTGTATCCAGTGTCCTCGTCGCCATCCTCCTTGGTATAGCTGTGCGCAACATCATTGGCCTGCCCGATGCGTGCCAGGCTGGCGTGCGGTTCACGGTCACGAAGCTGTTGCGGCTCGGCATCATATTCGTCGGCATCAAGCTGAGTGTCTTTGACGTGATGAAGCTCGGCGCAATGGGAATTCCCGTGGTGATTGTTTGTATTTCCACCGGTCTGTTGTTCATTTCCTGGTTCGGTCGAGTGATGCGATTGCCGCCCCGACTCGCCATTCTCATTGCCGCGGGCACGAGCATCTGCGGCGTTACGGCAATTGTTTCGACCGCGCCTGCAATCGACGCTGAAGACAGGGAAGTGGCCTACGCGGTTTCCATCATCGCCATCTTCGGAATGATGGCGATGCTGATCTATCCATATCTGGCGCGCATGCTGCTGTCGACGTCGGAGCAGATCGGTTTGTTTCTTGGAACAGCCGTTCACGACACTTCGCAGGTGGTCGGCGCAGCGATGGCCTATAAAGAGGTCTTTCAGGATGAGCGGGTCCTTCAAGCGGCGACGGTGACGAAACTCACACGAAATCTCTTTCTCGCGATCGTGGTGCCTCTGTTGTCCTATGTGCACCTGAAGAGTGGGGGGGCGCAATCGTCAAAGAAGGTGGAGATCCGCAAACTGCTGCCGGTATTCGTCCTCGGATTCATCGCCATGGCAATTCTGCGATCCATAGGCGACGCGGCATGGAACACGCCGGGCTGGAAGAATCTAACGAATCAGATCGGCGACGTGTGGGGTTCGCGTTACCTTCTGGGCACAGCGATGGCGGCGGTGGGTTTGGGGACCAGTTTTTCCGTCTTCCGCGGCGTGGGTGCAAAACCGTTCCTGGTCGGTTTTATCGGAGCGCTGGTGGTTGGCTCGATGGGTTTCGTGATGGCATTACTTCTTGGCCGCTTCGTTCACTTGTAAAAACTCTTCGGCCGTCCGGCCTTAGGGGGTCAGGACGATCTTCCCGAACACCTTCCGGTTTTCGATCAACTCATGACCCTGGGCTGCTTCGGATAACGGCAGCACTTTGTCGATTACCGGTTTGAGTTGACCACGGAAAATACATTTCATGACATCCATGAATTCACGGTGCGAACCCATCGTCGAGCCGATAACCTGAACCTGGCGATAAAAGATGTGGCGCAGATCGGTTTGAGGGGCGAATCCGGTCGTTGCGCCGCAAGTCAGTACGCGGCCGCCTTTGCGAGCGGAGCGCAGCGACTGCACCCACGTGTCATTGCCGATGTAGTCAACGACCACGTCCGCGCCACGGCGGTTCGTGATGTCGCGAATCCGTTTATCGAATTCTTCTTTCTGATAATTGATGAGGACATCCGCGCCCAGCGCCTTCGCGCGTTCGAGCTTATCGTCGGTACTTGCGGTCGCAATAACGCGACATCCGGATAACTTCGCAATTTGAATGGCGGCCGTTCCAACACCGGCTCCCGCACCGAGGATCAAAACGTCCTCACCGGCCTGAATCTTTCCTTTACCGATCAGCATGCTCCAGGCAGTGAGGAATACCAGCGGGGCGGCAGCCGCGGCTTCGAATGAGAGCGATTCCGGGATTCGAATGGCGACATGCGCGGGGACCTTCAAAAGTTGAGCATAGGCGCCGTCGATGTGTTCGCCGACCATGACATAAGTCGTGCACTCACTGCCAAAGCCCGCGGCGCAGAATTCACAGTGACCGCAGCTGATACCGGGGTTGATCGTTACCCGATCTCCGGCTTTCAGGTCATGAACTCCCGGACCAGTTTCTCGAACGATACCGGAGGCGTCACAGCCTTCGATCTTGGGAAAGGGGATCTTGATGCCGGGCATTCCACGTCGCAGGAAGATGTCGATATGGTTGATTGAAGTGGCTTTCACTTCGAGCAGAATCTCACCATGACCGGGCCGGGGATCAGGGGCGTCTTCGTATTTGAGGACTTCCGGTCCGCCGTGCGAGTGGAATCGAACTGCCTTCATAGGCCATTCAGTCTATGTGGTACATTTCTTGTTTTCAACGGGAGCATTTTTCATGAACGTAAGGACGGTGGTCGTTATTGGAGCCGGAATCATGGGACGCGGTATCGCGCACGTTGCCGCGATGGGAGGTTTCACGACGATTCTGAACGACGTCTCTGCTGAACTGATAAACAAAGCCAAAGCGCAGATTGGCAAGGATCTGCAAAAAGGCGTCGATATCGGCAAAGTGACGATCAATGATATGAATGCCACGCTGGAACGGCTGTCGCTCGAAACAGATCTGGAACAGGCGGCATCTCGAGCCGATATCGTGATTGAGGCGATCCCCGAAAAGATCGATCTCAAACTTCAGGTTTTTGCGCGACTGGATAAAGCATGTCCGCCTCATGCTGTACTGGCGTCGAATACTTCGGCGCTGAGCATTACCGAGATGGCCGGCGCAACTCGCCGGCCGCATCAGTTCATCGGGATGCACTTTTTCAATCCGGTTCACAAGATGAAACTCGTTGAGATTATTCGTGGACTGGAAACGAATGAGGAAACCTTCAAGGTTGCAGAAAGCGTCGCTCAGAAGATGGGCAAGGAAACGGTAGAGGTTAAGGAATCGCCCGGATTCGTCACTTCGCGCATCAATGCCATGATCGGTAACGAGGCCTTTTACATGCTTCAGGAAGGCGTCGCGAGCGCGAGAGACATTGACAAGGCGCTCAAGTTGGGTTTGAACCATCCCATGGGACCGTTTGAAATGGTGGACCTGGTCGGTCTCGATACGCGTTTGAGCATCCTGAATTTCCTTCACGAAACGCTGGGCGAAAAATATCGGCCTTGTCCCTTGATGGTGAAGTACGTGAAGGCCGGCCGGCTCGGCAAGAAGGTCGGCAAAGGCGTCTACGAATACTCGGAGTAGCACGTTATTGAGGCGCGGAGCGCCGGAATTCTGTAGCCCCGGGGGTAAGCCCCAGGGTTTATCATTGCGTTGAGCCGCCGCAAATGCTGATGGCCTGAGCCGTGATGTTCTTACCGGCTTCGGACGCGAGGAAGAGGGCGAGTTCCGCAACTTCGTCCGGTTCCACCATTTCACCAAGCGGTACGCGAGACATCGCCTGCCTTTTGAATTCTTCGGCGGTGATTCCCATGCCTGCAGCAATGTCTCTCATGCCGGACCATGCCATTTCCGTTGCGACCCAGCCCGGACACAGTGCATTAACGGTGATCTTTCGTGGCGCCAGTTCCAGCGCAAGCGCACGGGTGAAGCCGATGATGCCGGTTTTCGTTGTGCAGTAGGCGGTGTAACCGGGGACGCCAAACTTTCCCAGAACTGAAGAAATATTGATCACCCTGCCGCCATCCGGCATGTGGGGAACCGCTGCATGCGTGACGTTATAGGAGCCCACAATATTGGTTTGGATGATGTCTAGCCAGGCGGCCGTGTCCGCCGCGTCGATCGGTGTGACACCAGAGATGCCGGCATTGTTCACCACAATGTCGATCCGGCCAAACCGATCCATAATGCGGCGCACACCACTCTGCACACTCTGTGCATCACGGATATCCATCTTTACGTCAATCGATCGTTCGTTGTGAGTTTCCGCTGCCGAGCGGGCACAACGCGCGACTGCCGCGCCGGCTTTGAGAAATCGACTGGCGATTGCTGCGCCGATACCGCGGCTGGCGCCGGTTATAATGGCAACTCTTCCATCGAGTGTCATAGTCCTCCAGGAATACTGATTATGAACATCAAAGGAAAGTTAGCACTGGTCACAGGTTCTTCCAAACGCATCGGCCGCGCGATTGCCATCGAACTGGCCAGGCGAGGTGCTCAGGTAGGAATCCATCATCGTTCAGCTGAGAGCGAATCCGACGCGCAGGAAACCTTGCAACTGATCAAGGCAAGCGGCAGCGACGGGGCGATTTTTCAGGCCGAACTGACGGACCTCCGCCAGCTCGACGAAATGTTCGACGATTTGCGAGGCGCTTTCGGTCGTCTGGATATTCTGGTCAACAACGCATCTGTTTTCGCACCGGCGACAACGGCTGAAACGACCGAGGCCATGTGGGACGAGCAGATGGATTCCAATGCCAAAGCGCCGTTCTTTGTTGCCCAGCGTGCGGCACGTTTGATGAAGGACGGAAAGATCGTCAATCTGGCGGACGTCGCGGGAGAAGTGATCTGGCCGGGTTACATCGCATACAGCGTGTCCAAAGCGGCTCTCATTGCGGTGAATCGAGGCCTGGCCAAAGCCCTCGCTCCCCACATTCAGGTAAACGCCATTGCCCCGGGCCCGGTGCTATTCCCCCATTATTATTCCGACGAACAGAAAAAATCGGCAGTCGAACGAACCCTGCTGAAGCGTGAAGGCAGTGCCGACGACATCGTCCGCGCGGCGATGTTTCTGATTGAGAATGATTACATCACCGGAGAATTGATTCACGTCGACGGCGGCCGGCACGTCATCTAGCCGGTCATAACGCCGCGATAACCGCGTCCGCGAATTCGGTTGTGGACGCGGTTCCTCCGAGGTCGCGCGTGATCGTCCGGTGGTCCTGAAGAACTTTGTTCAAGGCGCGTTCGAGGCGAACGGCCGCATCGCGTTCGTTGATATGATGCAGCATCATGATGGCGGAAAGCAGCAGAGCCGTGGGATTCGCCTGATTTTTGCCCGCGATGTCGGGAGCGGTTCCGTGCACCGCCTCAAACAGTGCGCTGTGTTCGCCGATGTTTCCGCTTGGCACAACACCCAGACCTCCAACCAGACCGGCCGCCAGATCCGATACGATGTCGCCGTACAGGTTTTCCATCAGCAGAATGTCAAACTGATAAGGATTCATCACCAGCTGCATGCAGGTGTTGTCGACGATCTTTTCGTCCCGTTCGATATCCGGATAGTTCAACGCCACACGACGGAAGCATTGCAGGAAGAGTCCGTCGGATTTCTTCATGATGTTGGCTTTGTGAACCGCCGTCACCTTTTTGCGTTTGTGTTTGCGCGCGTGTTCGAAGGCGAAGATTGAAATGCGGGTGCAGGCCTTGTCGGTCATGATCTTCAACGATTCGACGACACCCGGTACGACTTCGTGTTCCAGTCCGGAATACAGGCCTTCGGTATTTTCTCGAACGATAATCAGATCGACTTCGCCGAATCGTGACGTGACTCCGGGCAGATTGCGCACCGGGCGCAAGTTGGCATAGAGATCGAGAGCCTTGCGCAGCCGCACATTCACGCTTTCGAACCCTGCGCCGATCGGGGTTGCCACAGGGCCCTTCAGAGCGACACGGTTCTTGCGAACGGATTCGATCACTTCATCGGGGAGTGGCGTGCCGAAGCGGTCGATTGCTTCGGCACCCGCAATAAAAGTTTCCCATTCGATTGCAACGCCGGCAGCTTCGATGATACGCACTACCGCGGCAGAAACTTCGTGACCGATTCCATCACCCGGGATCAATGTAATTCGATGCGCCATGATTAGGATTCGTTATAGCACAGTTATAGAATCGCCAGTTTTGTCAAGCATCTTACGCCAGGCTTTTCCGCAACCCCGCGCCAGCCGTGCGTTTGCGCTTTGTCCGCGTAAAAACACTCGTTGACATGCTCTGCGGGCAAGAGATATAAACCGCAACGGTTGTAAACGTTCGAAGAAGCGATAGATCCTGAGGAGGGAGCCACAAATGAACAAGGGCGAGTTAATCGACAAGATCGCGAAGGATGCCAAGATTTCGAAAGTCCAGGCCAGCAATGCTCTCAATTCCACGATCGACGGTGTTGTGTCGTCGTTGAAGAAAGGCGGAAAGGTAACGCTGGTCGGATTCGGTACCTTCTCGGTCAGCTCGCGAAAAGCACGCACGGGTCGCAATCCCCAGACCGGCGCACCGTTGAAAATTCCTGCAAAGAAAGTGACCAAGTTCGTTGCAGGCGCTGAGTTGAAAAAAGCCGTTAACCGCGGCCGCTAATCTAATCCCAATCGACGTTCTCACATTTAACGAGGGCAGCCGCTGTGCTGCCCTTTAGTTTTTCCGGATTGAAACATACCTACCACGCGGTGGTATCCACGGACTGACCTTCCCACCAGACCAATACCTATCTCCTTGGTTTTTCTGTCCTGCTTTTTGGAATGGTGTATGCATGCCGATTGGCGGATTGAGGTGTATGCGGACGTAAACAACCTATATACGGCTAAGGTAAAAGTTGTCTACAATATAGGGCGTATCGCTTAGTACTTGTCGCGATCGTCAACAAATCCATAAGCTCACATAAGAACAAGGGGGAAGGTTCATGCGAAGTGTAAATCGACAATTCTCATTATTCGGAGTTTTCATTCTGGTGGGCATGATGGCCCTTTCCGGATGCGCGACTAGAAAGTACGTCCGGAACACCGTTGGAGCGGAAACCAGCAAACTGGATACGAGAATTACCGAGACGAATACCAAGGTGACCGAAGCCGGCGAACGCATCGACGCAGTGGATCGGCGCGCTCAGCAAGGAATTCAGGCCGCCGACCAGAAGGCTACTCAGGCCAGCACGGCTGCTGCCGCTGCGGATCAGAAAGCCACCAACGCTCAGCGAACCGCAGACACCGCCAACACGGCTGTTCAGACAGCAAACAACCGGATCACGACCGTTGAGAACCGCTTCAATACCATCGACACGTATACCGCCGGTCCGCCGACCACCGTCATGTTTAAGAACAATTCCTCGGCTTTGTCGGACGACGCCAAGCGGGCTCTCGATGGAATTGCCAGTCAGGTTGCCAACCTCAACAATGGTTACGCCATCGAAATTCAGGGATTCACCGATTCCCGCGGCTCCGAGAACTTTAACTTCGGGTTGAGCGAACGTCGTGCCGAGGCGGTTAAGCGTTATCTGGTTGGAAAGAACGTCCAGTTACACCGCATCACGATCGTCGGTCTTGGCGAAGATAATCCGGTCGGTGACAACAAGACCGCGAAAGGTCGCGAACAGAACCGTCGAGTTGATGTCCGCGTTCTGCGATCGCAGCAGGGACGTACCGGCACCAACTGAACCCGTCCAAAGCAGCTTCCCCATGTAGCGGCGATCATCGATCGCCGCTACAGAAGAGGCCTCACCTCGCATAGTAGGCGGTACGCGACTGCGACAGGCGAAGCGTTCCGTCCGCCGCACGCACCTCGATTCGTCTCAGAGATCCATCGGATTTGGAATCATCCGAAATGTACGCGAGAGTGTAGGCCGACCCCAGTTCTTTGCCGATCCGTTCATACAGAGGAACGATATCCTCGATTTCTTTCGGAAAGAGGATTCGTCCGCCTGATTCCGCAGCCAGCATTTCCATCCTCATCCGAACTTCCTTTAGATACCGGTCGGCGATCGTCGATTGTGGGAAAATCACTTTCAAATTTCGGTACTCGTCTCCACCTGTAATGTTTGGTTCGAAGTTCAAGTCGGTGTTCAGGGCGAGGAAATACAGGGGAACTCGTTGCTCGCGAGCGAGCTTGAGCAGCTTCTGAAATTGCCGATCGTCCGCCGCCGCAACCAGACGATTGCGCGAAACGATTTCGTTGTAGAGAGAGGTGTCGCGACCATCGGTCAGCACAACGATCGCGCGCCGGCCCGTGATTTTCCTGAATTCGTTTTTCAACGCCGCTTCGAGTGCGCCGTAAAAAGCGGTGCCTCCCACCGATTTTGAATGGGTTAATTCGGCGAGAGCGGCGACTGACAGATCGCGTTTATAGGTCCATCGGGTAATCGAATCGAATTCAAAATCGAATGAATCGACCGCGATTCGATCCTGCCCGCGCAGACTCGCGATGAAGCCGGCGGTCGCCCGCTGCATGAAGGACCATTTGTGTTCCGTGCTGCCGCTGCGGTCGAATAGCAGGAGGACGTTGTATGGTGCCGAAATCGGCGAAAACGCGTGAATTTGCTGCGGCACGCCATTCTCGAATACCTGAAAATCCTCCGCTTTGAGGTCGCTGACGGTCTTGCCGGAGTGGTCCGTCACCGTCACATCGACGGTTACCCATGGGACGTCAACCTTCAGTGTATAAAGGGGTTCCTGGCCAAAGAACGCAGCGCCGATAACCAACATGACGAGTGGGAGTCTAACCATAATGCGCCGCATGGGTGTGGTATCCTAGCACAACGCCCTGAAGGAGAAATCGTGAAGAAAGTGCTTCGAGCTCTGCTGATTCTGGCGGGTGTGACCTTGCTGGTTGCTCCCTTGGGCAACAGTACGCCCGAGTACTCCAAGAAGGAGAATAAGCAGTGCTCTTATTGCCACACGGCGATGGGGTCCAAAGATCTCAATGATGCCGGTAAGTGGTACAAAGACCACGATCACTCGATGAAGGGTTACGTCGAAAAGAAGAAACCGTAACCGAATCGCATCTCTTCTCAAATTGTTCAATGCGAATTCTCGTTTCAGGGTCTACCGGCTTCGTCGGGTCCGCGCTCGTCAAATCTCTTGAACAATCCGGACATGACGTCATTTGCCTGATTCGCTCCCGGACATCGAATACAGGTGTCCTGTGGGATCCGGAAAAAAATCTGATCGAGGCGGACAAGCTCGATCGGCTCGACGCCGTCGTTCACCTCGCCGGCGAGAATATTGCCGGGCAACGCTGGGATTCCGCCCAGAAACTTCGCCTCGTGAACAGCCGCATCAAAGGCACAACATTGCTCGCCGAATCGCTGGCGCATCGGCGAAATCCTCCCGGCGTTCTCGTCAGTTCATCCGCGGTTGGATATTACGGAAATCGTGGAAGTGAATTGCTGCGCGAAGACAGCAGTCCGGGCAGAGGTTTTCTGGCGGATCTTTGCCGGCAATGGGAACGTTCTACCGACGCGGCCGCTCAAAAGGGCGTTCGCGTCGTTCATATGAGGACCGGGCTTGTGCTGGGACCTGGTGGCGGCGTTCTCGGGAAAATGCTTCTGCCGTTCAAACTGGGAGTGGGCGGCAAGATTGGATCGGGCGATCAATACATGAGCTGGATTTCACGCGACGATTTGTGCGCCGCTTTCCTTCACGCCATTCAAACCGAAAGCCTCGAAGGGCCCGTAAACGGTGTCGCGCCGAATCCGGTAACCAACCTGGAGTTCACCAAAACATTGGGACGGGTTCTTGCCCGTCCCACGATTTTCCCAGTACCGGCCTTTGCCGCTCGGCTCGCATTTGGCGAAATGGCCGATGAGTTGTTGCTGGCATCCCAAAGAGTCGAGCCGGTCAAATTGCAGGAATCCGGATTTTCTTTTCGGCACGCCACGCTGGAATCCGCGCTAAGAAGTTCTGTATATGCCGGTTAGGCTCTTCTGTTACTTTCCCATGGCGGATTGAATGGCGGCTTCGAGAACCGGTTCCTCCTGAAAGTTCACGAAGTGCTTTACGATGACGCCATTCTTATCGACGAAGAACATTGTCGGAAAGACACTGACTCCGCCGTAATCATTCTGCATTTTGGGATTCAGATAGGCCGTGGTGAAGTTGATGCCGATCTTCTTCACGTAATCGGCTCGCATGGCGTCGTCATATGGCAGTTCGAGCACTTTGTCTGAGTTTGCTGCAACGATCTTGAAACCCTGAGAGGCATATTTGTTGTAGAGCTTCGCCAGAATGGGTGACGTCTTTACGCAGGGCGGGCAATTGGTAAACCAGATGTAAACGAGATGAGGCTTGCCGGCCATATCCTGGGAGCTGAGAGGTTTTCCGTCATAGGTCTGAATGGCGAATTCCGGTTCCTGTTTGCCTTCCCAGCCTGCGATCGTGCGTTCCAGAACGCGGCCGAACTGAGGACTGCTCGTCACCTTCGGAACGTCGATTGCGGTGATTTCCCCAGATTTGGCATCGCGGGTGAGAAACTTGGGAACGCGCGGATCGGATTCCATGATGCGCAACATGACGTCGGCTTCGCCGGGGACTTTAAAATTGAACTGCTCGGCGAGTTCCTGAAGGGTCGGGATTTTTTTGGTGGAAGTGTTGTATTGAACGACGAACATCGGAATTTTAAAAAACGTATTGAACAAACGGTTCAAAACCTTCTGCTCTTCCGGAGCCGTGAACATTTTATTGAGCTCGGACACGACAACCGGTTTGCCGGGCTGAACGTTCGCCTTGAGGTACTCCACGATTTTCGTTTCGGCATCTGCGGATTGAAAAAGAAGTGCGAGGACCGCGGCCCCGATCAACTTATGCATTGGGAAACCCTCCTATAGTCCGATCAAATTACTATTGGCTATGTCGAACGCGCCACAGAATTCGCGACTGAAATTTGCCCTGAGAGCCTTGCGCCACCGGAACTACCGGTTGTTCTTCGGCGGGCAAAGTCTGTCCTTGATTGGAACCTGGATGACCCAGGTGGCGACGAGCTGGCTGGTTTATCGCTTGACGAGTTCGCCGCTCGCTTTAGGACTGGTCGGTTTTTCAGGACAAGTCCCCGCCTTGCTGCTGACGCCTTTTGCCGGAGTCTGGGTTGATCGCTGGAATCGGCATCGGGTGTTAAAGCTGACGCAATTCCTCTCGATGCTGGAATCGTTTGCTCTCGCCGTCCTCGCCCTTACAGGCAAAATCAACATCTGGCACATTGTCTCGTTGACGATGTTTCAGGGTGTCGTCAACGCCATCGACATGCCGGCTCGCCAGACTTTCGTGGTGGAAATGATTGAGGATCGGTCGGATCTGCCGAACGCCATCGCATTGAATTCTTCGATGGTGAATGGAGCCAGGCTGGTGGGTCCCTCGATCGCCGGGCTGGTGATCGCCTTCGCGGGTGAAGGTTACTGCTTTCTGATCGATGGCTTCAGCTATCTCGCCGTAATCGGGTCTTTGTTACTGATGCAGACTTCGGCTGCACCGGTCCGTGTTCGCCAGAACGTTTTTGCGGGGCTGCGGGAAGGGTGGAGTTACATCGTCGATTTCACTCCGTTGCGGTCGATTCTTGCCCTTGTAGGCTGCGTCAGCCTTTTGGGAATGCCTTATTCCGTTTTGCTTCCTGTTTTTGCAAGCGACGTGTTGCATGGTGGCGCCCACACGCTGGGATTCCTGACCGGCGTGACGGGTATCGGTGCGCTCATCAGCGCGCTAACCCTGGCGATGCGTAAGACGATCGTCGGGCTGGGACGATTGATTGGCATTCTGGCCTTTGCTTTCGGTGGCGGTCTCATCCTCTTCGGCCTGTCTCACAGCGCCGTTCTATCGTTCCCGTTGATGCTGGTCATCGGGTTTTCAATGATGGGCCTGCTCGCGGCGAGCAATACGATCATGCAGACCATCGTCGAGGAGGATAAGCGCGGCCGTGTGATGAGCTTCTATACGCTGTCTTTTACGGGAGTGATGCCGTTCGGCAGCCTGATCGCAGGAGGACTGGCCTCGCGTATCGGCGCTCCCTGGACGGTTGTCGTGGGCGGCTCTCTTTGTCTCATTGCTGCTTTCTGGTTCAACTCGCGTCTCCCCGAAATTCGACGCATCGTCCGCCCGATTTACATCGAACTCGGAATCATTCCCGAAATTGCAAGCGGTGTCCAGGCCGCATCCGCTCTGCAGACGCCACCGGAAGTTGCGGACTGATTACTCCGCGTCTTTAAGTTTGAGCCTGGCCTTGTTCGATTCGACGAAATCCCGCAAAGCCTCTGACGAATCCAGAAGCCGCACCCACTGTTCGTAATACAACGTGACCGGAAAACGTCCCAGTCCGTACACGCTCACTCCGCCTTTATCACTCACCTTGAAGTTCACGCCATTCTTCTTATCTGTCATATCGCTCCTTTCATTGCAGCCCAGAGCAAACGCAGTGCCGATCTGAATAGGGGTGTTGCAAGCCGGATGGTGAAATTGTCGCGAAAAAGCGGACAATGAATTCGCGGGTTTGGAGGAAAAGATGAATTTGAAGAATGCTACGGCTCTGGTGACTGGCGGAAGCAGCGGGATCGGTCAGGCGATTGCCCAGATGCTGGTGAATGCGGGAGCGCAGGTTGCCATCATCGGCAGAGACGAAAACAAATTGTCGGCTGCCGCGAAGGCGATGAACGTTTTCGCCGTTCGCGCAGACGTCGCGAACGAAAAAGACGTCGAACGAACTTATAAAGAAGTTCTGCAAAAGTTCGGCCAGCTCGACATCCTTATTAACAATGCCGGCTTCGGCGTTTTCAAGAATCTGGTGGACCAGGACGTGGAAAGCTTCGACGCCGTATTCGCCACCAACGTGCGCGGCGCAATGTTGATGGGACGAGAAGCGGCCAAACATTTCATCAGCCGGAACAAGGGGAACATCGTGAACATCGCCTCGACATCGAGCTTGCGCGGCGCTCCGAGAGGAACTGCGTATTACGGAAGCAAGTTCGCCCTTCGCGGGATGACGGAATGCTGGCGTGCCGAATTACGCAAAAACAACATCCGGGTGTTCCTGATCAATCCAAGCGAAGTTTTGACCAACTTTGCAGACGTCGCCGGCTTTGCCCAGAACAAGCAGAATCCTTCCAAACTCCGGGGCGAGGAAATTGCATTCGCCGTCAAAGCGGTGCTGGAAATGGACGACCGCGGATTCACGCCGGAACTCACCGTTTTTGCGACGAATCCGCAGGACTGAGCTGCCGGGGGCTAAAACTCGAAGTCGGCCAGCTTCACACGGCCGTAAAACACGCCCTGGAAACCGGCACGAGAGTCGCCCCAGACCAGATGCATATAAACCTTGTCCATCGAGAGATCCTGGATATCGTCCCCGAAAAGACCGCCATTTCGGAACGGATCCCGGCCGGGTGATTTGGCGTGACTCACCCGCAATGGCTTGCTGAACGTTTTGCCACTATCCTTGGAGATAACCGCCCAGATGTCGTAGGTACCGTCCGAATATAACGCGCGCCACATTAAACCAAGAACGCCGTCACGCGAAAAATCAAATCCAGGTTTGGTCGATCCCGTCGAGTCGGTAAGCGTCGCTGCGGTGACGATCGGAGACCATGTCTGTCCAAAGTCCTCGGTGACCGTGACGCTATATTTCGGCCCCTGGCTCAGGAGCATCGCAAAGCGACCCGGCTTTGTTTGATCGGCCGCCAACGGGCCTCCGCCCCCACCGCCCGGACCGCGAGCACCGGCAGCCGCGGGCACCGTGAGATTCTTGAGCACGTGGTACGAAAACGTTTTTCCGCGATCCCTGCTGACGCCCCAAACCTGGCACGGGCATGTGGCGTTTTCACTGGCCGGCGCGCTGCCAGCCGTGTAATTCACCACGACTGCACCTCCAGCCGCACTCATCCCACTGCCGCGCGCGGATTGCGGATACTGCGGCGAATCCCACGAATACACCGTGCCGAAACTCTTGCCTCCATCAGTCGATGCGGTCACATAAGACTGTGGTCGACGATTCGTTTCGCTCGCATCGGTGTAGGCTGAACCGCCTCCTGCCTGACCGTAGATGACACCAGTGGAGTCATCTATATATGTATAGGGCCGATCCCACGGCGAGTTGCTGGCGACGCGCGTCGGCGATCCTTTGGGAACACCTCCGGACACCGGCCGAAGTCCAGGGGCGAAACGATTCAGTTGATAATCGCTGATCATCTGCACCACGGGACCCCAGGTTTTCCCATGGTCGCGTGAAATCATGAGCGCCGACATGCCGAAGAAGTCCGGATCGCTTGTGTCTGTTTCGCGTGGTTCGCAACCGCCGATGAACGTCCCGTCCTTCATCACATCCGCGAAAGAGTCCGGACAGCGCGTCAACTTGCCCGACAGAATGGGCAACTCGGAGATGTCCCACTTCAGCCCGCCATCATGCGAAACGGCAAGCCACGTAATGGTGGATTTCGTGATGTGATGATACGCATCCGTGCCATTGCTGGTGACCGGCTTCCCCTCCGGTTGCTGAAGATTTCCCATGGCGACCACGATGATGTTCTTTGGATCCACCGGGTCCACCGCGACCATCGGCTCTCCAGCGCCACGAAAGGAATCTCCTAACAACAAATACTCCTCGGATTTGGGTAGAGGTGTGGCGGGCGCTTGCCCTCGCTGAGCTCGCATGCTGCCCGTCGCGATAACAACGCCAGAAACGATAAGGCTCCCAAGAACAAGTTTTCTCAGATTCATCGCTAGCTCCTTCGGCATGCGGGACTGTATCCAACCGCTTGAATCATTGTCAATACAACCATTCCTCCGAGTGTAGCGGCAGTCTATGACCGCCGCTACACTCGGAGCTGAAACTGAGACAAACGCGTGCGATGGTAGAATCCCGCCTATGAATTCCCGAAAAATCATCGTGGTCCTTGCTCTGGCTATCGCGTTCGGCGGATGGCTTCACGGCCAGCAGCCGGAATATGACCTTCTTATCAAGAATGGCCGCATTCTTGATGGGACGGGCAGTCCGTGGTTTCGCGGCGATGTTGCGATTCGTGGCGAGTCGATCGTCCGAATCGCGCCACACGTCGACGGCAATGCCACGCGAGTGATCGATGTAGGCGGCAACATCGTGGCGCCCGGATTCATCGACATTCACACCCATGCCAGTCGTGGAATCTTCCAGGTGCCGACCGCGCCGAATTACATCCGGCAGGGAGTGACCACTATCATGGAAGGCCCCGATGGATCTTCCCCGGTCCCGCTCGCACCTTTTCTAACAAGACTGAGTGAGCTAAAGAAATCCATCAATATTGGAAGCTTCATCGGACAAGGCTCGGTGCGCACGGCCGTCATTGGAAACATCAACCGCAAAGCGACTCCCGATGAGATCGTCAAAATGCAGGCGTTGGTTGAACAAGGAATGAAGGACGGCGCGTTCGGTCTCAGTACCGGCCTGTTTTACGTTCCCGGGACCTATTCCTCCACGGCAGAGGTGATCGAACTGGCGAAGATCGCGGGCCGCTACGGCGGAATGCACGAATCGCATCAGCGTGACGACGCGTCGCGTTACCTGGACAGCATCAAGGAAACAATCGCGATCGGTGAAGAAGGCCATCTGCCGACGCAGGTCAGCCATCACAAAGTGATTGGTGCCGCCAATTTCGGCAAGACAGTCGAGGCGTTGAAGCTGATTGATGAAGCTCGTGCCCGAGGAGTCGACGTCACTGCAGATCAATATCCGTACACCGCGTCGAGCACAAGCATTCAAGCTGCGCTTCTCCCGGCATGGGCACTCGAAGGCGATCGGGCGGCGCTGCTCGCCAAACTCCGAAGTCCCTCGCAGCGTGCAGAGATCAAGGCAGACACGGTCATGATGATTCGTGATGAGCGCGGCGGCGGCGATCCGAAGAATGTGCAACTGGCAAACTGCAGCTTCGATCCTGCGCTTGCGGGTAAGACGCTCGCCGACGTGATGAAGCAGCGCGGCCTCACAATGACACTCGAGAACGCGGCAGAGGCCACGTTCTGGCTGGTGGAACAGGGAGGCTGCCAGGGAATCTTCCACGCCATGGCAGAGGACGACCTCGAACGCATTCTCCGTCATCCCTCGACCTCCATCGCATCCGACGGCGAAGTTCCCATCTTCGGCCAGGCCAGTCCGCATCCGCGCAGTTACGGCACATTCGCTCGAGTTCTCGGCGTATACGTGCGCGACAAACACATCATCACGCTGGAAGATGCCATTCGAAAGATGACCAGCCTTCCCGCAGCCCGTCTCAATCTGACGGATCGCGGCATTCTCAGGGCCGGCATGAAAGCAGACCTGGCAGTATTCGATCCGATGAAAGTACGAGACATGGCAACGTTCGAAAAACCGCACCAATACGCCGATGGGTTTTCGCAGGTCATCGTGAACGGCCAGGTTGTATTCGAAAACGGTGCGATGACCAGCGCCCGGCCCGGCCAGGTGCTCTATGGACCCGGCAAACCGTGAAAGGTCGTAAATCATGAACACACCTCGTGCTCTATTAACGCTGAGTCTGTTCGCTCTCTTACTTCACCCATCTGCAGCGCGCGCCCAGCAGGTCAACCCGAGTCTGTTCGCCGGCATGCGCTGGCGTGCCGTGGGACCGTTCCGCGGCGGCCGGACCAAAGCAGTCGCCGGGATTCCAGACCAGCCGTTTACCTTTTATATAGGCGTGTGTAATGGCGGAGTGTGGAAGACCACCGACGCCGGAAGGACGTGGCAACCCATTTTTGACGATCAGCCGACGGGTTCCATTGGCTGGGTCGCGCTGGCGCCATCGAATGCCAACATCATTTATGTCGGAAGCGGTGAGGGATTGCCACGCCCGGATCTATCGACTGGTGACGGCATCTATAAATCCACCGATGCCGGAAAAACCTGGACTCATCTGGGTTTGCGCGATGGCCAGCAGATTCCGAAAATCGTCGTCGATCCGCGCAATCCGAATCGCTTATTCGTGGCGGTGCTCGGTCATCCTTACGGACCGAATGCCGAGCGCGGCATCTATCGATCTACGGACGGCGGCCAGAGTTTCCAGAAAGTGTTATTCAAAGATGAAAACACGGGCGGCAAAGATGTCGACATTGATCCAGCCAATCCGGACATCATCTACGCCACGATGTGGGAACAACGCCAGGGGCCATGGGAAAACGGTGTCTGGGGTGGGGCGACCGGAGGCATCTTCAAGTCGACGGACGGCGGTACCAGCTGGAAACCGATCATGCAGGGAATCCCCGACGGTTTCAGCCAGGCCGAACTTGCCATCGCCCCCAGTAACCCGCGTCGCCTTTATGCGACTGTAGGAGCCTCTGCTGGTGCCGGAATCTTTCGCTCCGACGATGCCGGCGAAACGTGGACGCGGGCAACAACCGACAATCGAATTCCGGGACGCATTGACGAAGCCGTGCCCGTGGTCTTTCCCAAAGACCCGGACTCGCTGCTGGTCACCAACGTCGTCACTTATAAGTCGACCGACGGCGGTAAAACGTGGACTCCCTTCAAAGGGGCTCCGGGCGGCGACGATTATCAGAACGCCTGGATCAATCCAAACGATCCGAACATCATTCTTCTCGCCAGCGATCAGGGCGCCGTCGTCTCGCTGAACGGCGGTCAGTCGTGGAGTTCCTGGTACAACCAGCCGACGGCGCAGCTCTATCACGTGATGGCGGACAACGCTTTTCCGTATCGAGTGTGCGGGGGGCAGCAGGAAAGCGGTTCCGCATGCGTGTCCAGTCGTGGCAACGACGGCCAGATTACGTTTCGTGAATGGCATCCCGTCGGCGTCGAAGAGTATGGTTACGCCGCGCCGGATCCATTGAATCCCGACATCGTATTCGGTGGCAAGATTACGCGTTACGATCGACGCACGGGACAGGTTTCCAGTGTCAGTCCGGTCGCAGGTGGACGGGGCGGTGGTGCCGGAGCCGCTGCGGTTAACTATCGAACGGTTCGCACTCAGCCCGTCGTCTTCTCTTTGGCCGATCCGCATGCATTGTTTTTCGCAAATAACTATCTCTGGAAGACACTCGACGGAGGCATCAATTGGAAACGGATCAGCCCGGATCTGACGCGCGAGACCTACGAACTGCCGAAAAGCATCGGCAAGTACTCGAATCAGCCCAGCGCACAGGCGACGCAGCGGGGAGTGATTTACACCATTGGTCCATCGTACGTGGATATCAATCGCATCTGGGTGGGGACGGACGATGGGTTGATCCAGACGACGGTCGATGGCGGGCTGCACTGGAAGAACGTCACACCTCCGCAAATCACGCCATGGATGAAGGTGTTCATCATTGATCCGGGACGATTCGATTCCTCCACCGCATACGCCGCAGTCAACACCCTGCGCATCGACGATATGCGGCCGCATGTTTTTCGTACACATGATGGTGGTGCGACATGGACTGAAATCGTCAATGGTTTGCCGGACGGAGCCGTCGTCAGCGTGGTACGCGAGGATCCAAAGAAAAAAGGTTTACTTTTCGCGGGGTCGGAGACGCAGGTGTATGTGTCCTTCGACGATGGCGATCACTGGCAATCGCTTCGCCTGAATATGGCGCCGTCGTCGGTTCGCGATCTCATCATCAAGGATGACGATGTCGTCGCTGCAACGCACGGTCGCGGCATCTGGATACTCGACGACATCACCCCCCTCCGCCAGATGGATTTCCAAACGGCGAATACGGATGCGGTGTTATTCAAACCGACGACGGCCTGGCGCATCCGTTGGAATATGAATACCGATACGCCGTTGCCGCCCGATGAAGCCAACGCGGCGAATCCGCCGGAAGGTGCGAGCATTAACTACTACCTGAAATCGGCTGCCTCGGGGCCAGTCACGCTGGAGATTCTGCAACAGGATGGCAGACTGGTGCGTCGCTACTCGAGCACAGACCCGGTCACTCCGCTGCCGGATCCTTTAACGAATGCGCCACTCCCTCTCTATTGGTACCGTCAACCGCAGGTCCTTTCGACCGCGGCGGGGATGCATCGATTCATGTGGGACGTTCACTACCAGCCGCTTGGTGCGGGTGGGGGTGGCGGTGGTTTGCCGATAGCCGCGGTACCGTACAACACGGTCCCCGCTCCGGGCACACCGTGGGTGTCACCGGGAACCTATACCGTCAAACTCACCGTGAATGACAAGAGCTATACGCAGCCAATCGTCGTCAAAGCCGATCCACGGGTGAAGACGCCGGCGCTTTCGATGCAGGAGGTTTACTCGCAAAGTCGCGCCATGTATTTCGCAATCGTGGATGGACAGCAGGCGCAGCGTGACGCGTGCGCGCTGCGGGAGAAGGCGCTGACAGTTCAGACAAACACGGATGAGGCGCTCCGCAAGACTTTGACCGACTTTGCCGCTAACCTCCTGGCTGCCGCAGGAACCTGTGATGCCAATAGCGGCGGCCGAGGTCAACGCGGCGGCTCTTCCGGTGGCCTGGTATCTGCCGGAGCCGCGTTATCGGCGGTGCTGAATTCCTTACAGGGTGCCGATGTTCCCGCAACTGCCGTCCAGTTGTCCGCGATCACGGCAGCGCGGACCGAACAATCCAGGGCGATGGCGCGCTGGACAAATTTGAAAACGGTGGATCTGGCGGCTGTGAACACAAAGTTGACTGCGGCCGGTCTGGCGAGACTGCAATGACTGGGATGTTTGAAGTACTCTTCGCCACCTACACGGCCGTGTTTGTCGCGGAAATCGTCGGCGACAAGTTGCTCTACACATCGGGTGTGCTGGCAACGCGCTTTCGCTGGGGTGCTGTTGTTTTTGGAATGAGCCTCGCCTTCATGGGCAAAATGTCGGTCGCAGTCATCGTGGGAGCGGCGATCGGCAAACTGGTGCCGCCGTGGGTTGTAGCGCTACTTACAGGAATCAGTTTTGTCGGAGTGGCGATTGCCATGTGGCGTGTCCCCGACGTGCGCGCGCCCAAAGAAAAAGACTCGAGGATATTGCGTGGCGCCTTGATCGCCTTCGCCACGATCTTCTTTTCGGAATGGGGAGACAAAGGAATGATTACGGCGGGCGTATGGTCTGCCGCATTCGTTTCGAGCGCCGCGTCTCGTCACCAGACACAATCCACCGTGATTCTTTTATGCTGGATAGCTGCTGTAGCGGCCATGGTCACCAAAGGAAGTTTGGCAATTACGCTCGGCGCAGGCGTGCGCAAATGGATTGCCGAGCATTTATCTCCTCATAAAGTGAAACAACTGGCTGTTGTGGCGATTGTGGTGCTGGGCATTCTTTCCGTGCTCGAGGTTCTCGGGATTCTGGTGGATTGAGGTAGCGAGTTGACAAAAACAACGACGGACCGACGTGCGGCTTTCCGCTTCATTGTCTGCCTGGGCATCGTCAGTCTCTTTGCGGACATGACCTACGAGGGCGCCTATAGCGGCCTCGGCCCGTTCCTGAATGAACTCGGTGTGGCGGCAGCACTGGTGGGCGTCATCTCCGGCTTCGGCGAGATGATCGCGGCCAGCCTGCGATACTTTTCGGGAAAATTCGCTGATCGGACGAAGGCGTACTGGCCGATCGTCATTACCGGATACGCTATGAATCTCATTGCGATCCCGGGCCTCGCGTTTGTTCATTCCTGGCAGGGCGCCGCGGTACTCATTGCGATCGAGCGAACCGGCAAAGCGATCCGTGGTCCCGCACGCGATGTGTTGCTTTCGGCGGCAACAGAAACCGTCGGTCACGGAAAAGGATTTGGCATTCATGCGGCGATGGACCAGACGGGAGCGATCATCGGGCCGTTGATTGTGGCAGCGATCGTCGCCCGCTCGCGACAGTTCGCGCCTGCTTTTCTCGTTCTCGCAGGTCCGGCTGTGCTGGCACTGTTGTCGTTGTTACTCGCACGCCACTTCCGGCCGGAAAAAGGCAAGCCGCCGAAGCTCAAGACCGGTGAGATGCCAACGCGAGTTTTCTGGATCTACGTTATGGCTTCCGGATTGTTGGCCTGCGGATTCGTGGACTTCACACTGCTCGGATATCACTTCCAGAACACCGGATTATTCCCATCGGCGACCATACCTCTGCTCTATGCCGCTTCCAACGGAGTCATTGGGCTGACCGCGCTCATCTGCGGCCATCTTTTCGATCGCTTCGGAATCTGGGTGCTTGTCTTCGGTGTGTTCGTCACGATGCTCACCTTACCACTCGGATTTCTTGGTGGACAGATCAGTGGTGCGATTGCCGTGCTCTGCTGGGGTGCAGGGATGGGCGTTCAGGACGCGACGTTGCGAGCAGGTATCGCGCAGATCGTTTCAATGAACAAGCGGGGCTACGCTTTTGGCGCCTTCAATGGCATTTTTGGAGTGCTCTGGTTTGTCGGCAGCAGCACGATGGGTATTCTGTATGGTGCTCATATGCTCGGCACCATCGTTGTGTTTGGTTTAACCCTCCAGATTGCGGCGGCCCTGGTGTTCGCCTGGCTGCGCCGTCCCATCGCTGAAGCCGCGGCCGCACATTAGTAGCCTGTAACAGTGAAAGTGATTCTTTGCTTTTCTCAACCAGGCGCCGAAAACTGTAAGATAGCGCGCATGAAACACGTTCCCGCCGTTGCTGCGCTCGCTTTATTGCTCCTATTCGGGCAGGAGCTCCACGCTCAGTCGAGGGGATCCTCTCGTGAACTTCCGGTATTTACCGAGTACGTTGAAGTCGTCGCGACCCAGTTGCCGGAGGTCCCTCATGATGTGCCGGCTTCAATCGAAGTCTTAAGCGGTGACGATCTTCGCAACAGCGGTGCGGTAACGTTGCAGGATGCGTTGTCGCTTGCCTCGGGTGTCGTCGTCGCACCGGGTGGCGATTCCGGCCCCGCGGGATCCGTACCCGAGTTCTGGGGCCTGCGCGAATTCGACGCATTTCTTCTGGTTGTCGACGGTGTTCCCTGGGGTGGGGCATTCAATCCGGCATTAACCACTCTCAGTCTTCATGACGTCGATCGGATCGAGATTCTGCGTGGCTCCGCACCGGTGACTTACGGCGCAACCTCTTTCGTCGGAGTGATTCACGTCGTCCACCGATCCGGCGCAGCCAGCAAAAACGAGTTCTCTTTGCGTGGCGGCAGCTTCGGCAGCGGCGCGGCGGCAATTGATATGAACGTTCCGATGGCGTCGTGGAAATCGAGACTGACTGCGGATCTCGAGCGCCGGGGTTTTCAGGATGATCGGACGTCCTACAGCCGCGGTCACACACTGTGGCGAAGCGAGCGTTCCGTCAATGGAGTACGAACCGCATTTGGTGCGGATCTGAACCTCCTGCGGCAAAGTCCAGCCAGCCCTTCCCCTCGCCAGGGATCCAGTATTTCAATGGTACCGCTCGACGCGAACTACAATCCTGCAAACGCGTTTGCCAATGAGAACCGCATGGCGTTTTCATTCGATCATTCCCGCCCCCTTAAAGAGACGCAGTGGAGTACGAGCGCCTCATACACATTTTCGGGACAGCGACAGTTTCGCGGTTTCCTGACCAGCCTGCAAAGTCCCACGGCAAATGCTGCCGGCTTCCGTGAAAACATCGACATCAATGATTTGTACGTCGATTCGCACCTGACGTTCCCCGCGCGAAGAGGTATCCAGTTCAGCTTCGGCTCGAACTTTTTATTCGCCAATGGTGAAGGCCGTGGCGCGGTGTTCAATTACTCGACGCCTTTGAGTGGCGCTGCAGCAACCGCTGTGCCCGAGCCCACGAACCTGAATCTGGATTCCGAGAGCCGCAGGCAATTCTTCGGCGCTTATCTGCTTTCCGAATGGAAACCTGCGGAGCGCGTCACGCTTTCATCCGGACTGCGCTTGAACGTTACTAACGAAAGGCGTGGGGAAGGAGCGGGGACAACCAATACGAGGCCAAGCGGAAGTGTTGGCGGAATATTCAGCGCGTGGGAAAACGGGGCGAATCATGTGCGGTTCTTTGTCGACTACCGCAACACGTTCAAACCTGCGGCCTTTGACTTTTCATTAGCCGAGAATGAAGGCGTTCTCGCTCCTGAAACCGCGCAAAGTTACGAAACAGGGATCAAGACACGTTCCTACCGCGGCCGTTTGGATTTGGAGGCGTCTGTTTTTCGAATGGATTTCAACAATCTGGTTACGGCGACGTCGGTAGATGGTATCCCCGCGTTGATCAACTCTGGTAAAACCCGCTTTCGAGGACTCGACACAGCTGCCGACATCCGCCTGCTGCATGAAGTGTCGGCAAGAATGAGCTATAGCTATCACGATGGGAAGTTCGTGGATTTCGTGCAGGACTATGACGGTATTCCAACGCAGCTTTCCGGGAACCGCTTTGAGATGTCGGCACGCCATCTGGCTTCGGCGGGTATCGTCGTTGCGCCTGCCGAAGGAGTAACGGCCGATATCGTCGTCAGGTACAACGGCGATCGCTATCTGGACAAACGGAACAGGGCGCTCGCGCCGGCGTTTACAACAATGGATGCAGGGATTGGTTATCGCTGGAGTCGTTGGGAATTCCGCATCGATGGCCGCAATCTAAGTGACAGGCGTGACGCCGTTTCAGAAAGCGAACTGGGCGAATCACAGTATTACCGCATGACGGGACGTCGGCTCGATGCGGGATTTTCATTGAGATTTTGAAAAGTCCCGGAGGGACGAAAGAACGTGACCCGGGCGTGTGCGGAGGTGTACTCCAAAATGAACAAGAACATTTGTCGTATCGTCGGCGTTCTGATTTTCGTCGTAGTGGTCGTGGAGCTGGCAGGGTTTGCTCAACAGACTTCATACGACGCAGGCCTTTACAACGGCCTGCAGTGGCGGATGCTGGGTCCGTTCCGCGGTGGACGCGTCGACGCGGTGAGTGGCGTTCCCGGACGTCCCAACGAGTTCTACTTTGGCGCCGTGAACGGCGGTGTGTGGAAAACGATCGATGCCGGACGGGTCTGGACTCCCGTCTTCGACTCGCAGCCGGTTGCTTCTATTGGTGCGCTCGCGGTAGCGCCGTCTGCGCCCGACACGGTGTATGTCGGAACCGGCGAGTCCACGCTTCGCGATTCGATGGGATTTGGGAACGGCGTCTACAAGACGACGGATGGCGGCAAAACCTGGACGCACACCGGACTCGACGACACGCAGCACATCGGACGCATCGCGGTCGACCCGAGGAATCCCAACATCGTATTCGTGGCGGCAATCGGCAATCTGTACAATGCGAATCCCGATCGCGGTGTGTTTCGTTCAACTGACGGTGGACGCAGCTGGACGAAGGTTTTGTTCCGTAACAACGTCGGCGCCGTGGATGTCGTGGTCGATCCGAGTAACTCGCAGATCGTCTACGCCACGCTTTGGAACACGCGCCGTCCACCGTGGTACACGTATCAGCCCTCGAATGGGCCGGGCGGCGGCATTTACAAGTCTACAGATGGCGGCACCACCTGGAATGCACTGACCAACGGTCTTCCGAACGCCTGCATCGGGCGCAGCGGAATTACGATTTCGCCGAGCATTCCACGTCGTTTGTACGCGATCGTCGACGATTTTCTGCCTGAAGGTTCACCTGCCAATGCCACATGTCCGTCCGTTCCGGCCGGCCGTGGCGCTGCTCCCGGCGCTGCCGCAGCGGCGCCACCGCAAGGTGGCCTCTATCGATCCGACGATGCCGGCGCTACCTGGACGAAGCTTTCGGGTGACAATGCGTTGTGGGGACGCGGCTGGTATTTCGAAAAGGTCGCGGTCGATCCGAAGAATGCCGACATCGTTTATGTTCCGAATGTCGCAGTATCGCGCTCGATGGACGGAGGTAAAACCTGGGTCGTGATCCGGGGTTCGCCAGGCGGAGATGACTATCACCAGGCCTGGGTTTCACCCGACGATTCGAACACGATCATCATTGCCAGCGATCAGGGCACCATTATTTCCCGCAACGCCACCACCGATGATCCGCGACAAATCACCTGGAGTTCGTGGCTGAATCAACCCATCGCGCAGATCTATCACGTCTCGACGGATTATCGATTCCCTTACTGGGTCACCGGCGCGCAACAGGACAGCGGCGCTGTCGCCGTCCGCAGCCGCGCGCGCTTTGCGGCGACGGGGACTCGTGACTGGGAACCCATCGGTGCAGGTGGTGAAAGTGGAACGACGGCCGGCGATCCGCTACACCCCGGAATTATCTTCGGCGGAACCGGACAGCGCTGGGATCTCGACCTCAATGCGGCCGCGCCGCTTGGACCTCAGGGCGCGCAGCAGTCGCCCGATCCGCCGCGCACGGACTGGACGCAGCCTCTCGTCATTTCAAAGGCAGATTCCAAAGCGCTGTATTACGCGAATCAATACCTCTTCAAGTCCACTGACGATTCTCGCACCTGGACTCGCATCAGTCCGGATATGACACGGCCCGAACCGGGCGTGCCGTCAAACATTGATGAAGTTACGGCGAAGGACACGGATCGCAACGGCAACCGTGGTGTGATCTATACGATCTCGCCGTCGCCACTGCGGGCGCCGCTACTCTGGATTGGTACCGACGATGGCTTGATTTACGTGACTCAGGACGACGGCAAAACCTGGACCAATGTTACGCCGCCCGCTGTCAACGCGTGGAGCCGCGTAACGACCGTCGAGGCGTCGCACTTCGACCCCAACGAGGCCTACGCTTCGGTGGATCGGCATCAACTTTCCGACTTCGATCCGCATATCTATCGAACGCGCGACATGGGCAAGACCTGGCAGGAGATCAAGACCGGTTTACCAGCGGGTGTTTACGTCCATGTCGTGAAAGAAGATCCGGGACGACGCGGCTTGCTGTTTGCCGGAACCGAGCGCGCCGCCTGGATGTCATTCGACGACGGCGATCACTGGCAATCGCTCCAGCTGAATCTGCCGGTGACTTCTGTCCGAGACTTTGAAATTCATGATGACGATTTAATCGTCGCGACCCATGGACGCGGCTTCTGGATCATCGACGACATCAGTCCCTTGCGCCAGATCACGAATACGGTCGCGAGCTCGACGGCATATCTGTTCAAGCCGGGCGAAGCCATCAATGCGATTCAGGGCGGCGATAACGGCACGCCAGTGCAGAAAGACGAACCGCAAACTCCGAACCGGCCGAACGGCGCTTTCATCGACTATTACTTGAAGACCACACCGACCGGCCCCGTCACCATAGAGGTTTGGGATGCGAACAACCAGCTCGTCGCGACCTTCAGCCGTGATCCGGCAATCGCGGCGGCTGGCGGTCGTGGTGGACGCGGTGGTCGCGGCGGTGGTGGAGGCGGTGGCGGAATTCCAAATGTCTCGCCGCTGTGGGTAGCGAGCACGGAACCGTTCTCGACCACGCCCGGAATGCATCGAATCGTCTGGAGTCCGGGAAGCGGAGGTGGCGGGCAGCGAGGCGGAGGCGGAACCCCGGTAATCGGCACCTTTACAGTCAGGTTAACGGTAAATGGTCAAACCCAGACGCAACCATTGACCGTCAGGCCCGATCCACGCTTGAAATAAGGTCCCGGAGGGACGAAAGGGATACGGTCACCGTGACCACTCCTCCTGGGGATTCTTTATCTCGATCCTTCGGGGGGGCCGAAGACGACGAAGACTTCGAGGTCCTCTTCGATATCGTGAAAGCGGTGGGTTTCTTTAGCGCCGACAAAGATGATGTCGCCGGCGGTGACCTTCATGGTGCGGCGACCGGAGGTGAAGTCGGCGCGGCCGGAGATGACGTAATAGATTTCATCCTCTTTGTGTGGTGACTGCGTATCCGCCGATCCTGCCTTCAAGCGATAGATTCCTGCGCTGAGATCCGAGGTGCGGACAAATTCGAAAAAGCGTTTACCGGTCCGCAATTCGGTGAGGTGATAAAAATCCATCAACCTCTCCCGATATAGGGCATCTTCGTGGCCATGATCGTCATGAATTGAACGTTTGCATCAAGCGGCAGGCTGGCCATGTGCAGAATGGCCTGCGCGACGTGTTCGACGTTCATTGTCGGTTCGGGAACAATGCTGCCGTGAGCTTGCATGATGCCGTCTTTGAAACGGGCCGTGAGATCGGTCGATGCATTGCCGATATCGATCTGTCCGCAGGCAATGTCGTATTTGCGGCCGTCCAGAGATGTCACCTTCGTTAACCCGGTGATCGCGTGTTTCGTCGACGTGTATGGCGCCGAGTTCGGCCGGGGAGCGTGGGCGGAAATTGAACCATTATTGATGATGCGACCGCCACGGGGCGTCTGGTTCTTCATGATCTTGAACGCTTCCTGCGTGCAAAGGAAAGGCCCGGTCAGGTTAACGTCGACGACGGCCTTCCACTGCTCGTAGCTGAGCTCTTCGAGCGGGATTGGCGGTGCACCCATACCCGCGTTGTTGAACAGAAAATCCAACCGGCCAAATCGCTCCTTTGTTTTCGTGAAGAGCGAACGTACCGCCGCCGGGTCCGCGACGTCGGTCGGTACGACCAGAATCTGTTCCTGCGGCGCGCCGCTGTCTTTTGCAGTCTGCTCCAGATTCTCGATTCGCCGGCCTGCCAGGCTCACCCTGTATCCATCGCGCAAGAATTCAATTGCTGTGGCGCGGCCGATTCCACTGCCGGCTCCGGTAATGATGGCAACTTTGTTATTCAATTTTTACTGCCCGCAGGTTGCAGAAATTTCCTGCAATGAATTTACGCCCAGCCGGTCGCCATTGGGCTGACGGATCAGCACGCCCTTCGCCAGAATCTTGCGACCTTCCTGCAAAGAAGCCGAAGTAATACCAGCCATCGCCAGATTCTGCAGTTGAAAGACGCCGTATCCGAGCGCCTTGGCCGCAGCCGCTTTCAGTTCGATGTCGCTTGCGCGGCCGGCATTACGAGCGCGGATGGGTTCCGTGGTATTCACCAGATTCCAGTTCTCGCCTTCTCCTTTTGCCGTGCAACCTATGACTTGAACGCTTGCGTAATTGGGCAGTGGCTGCGGCCCGCTCCGTGCCTCGACATGGATGGCGGGAAGACTGTCGACGCTCAGCGCATTGTTTCCCGCAGGCAGTTCGTTTTGCTGAAGGATGTAGGCCACAAGCGACAAGGCCTGACTTTCACTTAACCCATTGTTCGCGCGCGGAGGCATCGACTCTTTAATCAGCGAATACATGCTGTCCAGCGTGTCCTCACGCCAGTAGTCCAGCCATTTTTCGCCGCGAAGGGCAGGCGCTTGTCCACCGTCCATGTTGGCGCCATGACAACCGCGGCACTGACCGATCAAGCTCTGCCCGGCCTCTGCCTGAGCCTGAGAGTAAACCCCGTCCCAGATGGTTGTGCGCCGGCTGTTTTGCGCGGCTTTAACCGATGAAATCGCCAGAGCAACGGTCGTTGCGGCGAGTGTCAAAATCGCGAGTCGTCTCCACATGGTCTCCTGATATAACACAAAACATGCCGCATATTGTCGTTGAAGATTTGGTCAAGACATTTCAGATCGCCCGCCGTTACCCCGGCTTTTGGGGGAGCGTCAAAGGCCTCGTGCGCCGCGACCATCGAGAGGTCCGGGCACTCGACGGTGTTTCTTTCTCTATCAATAAAGGAAATTCAGGACGGAGGTGAATTTCGGGGGTAAGCGCGTCAGTCTATAGGCGCGGAAATTCACCTCCGTCCTGAATTTCACACTGGTTGGCTATATCGGTCCGAACGGAGCGGGGAAGTCCACCACCGTCAAGATCCTCTCCGGAATTCCGGTTCCGGTAATCTGGCCGGGTTTCCGTGATGGGTCGCACGCCATGGCTGGAACGCATCGCTTACGTTCGCCGAATCGGTGTGGTCTTCGGACAGCGGACCCAGCTATGGTGGGACCTGCCCGTCATCGAATCATTCGACCTGCTGCGTGACATTTACGCCATTCCCGAAAACTCCTACCGCTCCACTCGCGACGAACTGATCGACAATGCTCGACCTGCGGATGGTGGATCGACCGAAACGGTATGCGCGAGAGTCACAGCTCCAATTCTGTAAGATCTTTTCTTCGGCCTTTTAAGGCTTTCACCCCTGCGAAAACTGCGCCGACCGTGGCGAGGGCGATGAGGACAAAAAGGTAATCCATATATGACTCCTTATATGCATTACTAACGCACGCCAGTTTCCTCGCATTGATTTGTAGGTTTTATCCGGTACGGTGAGCGTGCGGCAGAGAATGGGGATTCACAGGATGGAATCAGTGGTGAACGCCGGGCGCTTCGTGTCCTGTCTTAATGACGTATTCCGCGTACGAACCCGGATATGCGTGCGGCTGAGCATCCGTACCACTTTCACCGCCGAGTTCGAGCACACGATTACTGAGACCACGCAAAAAACTTCGATCGTGCGAAACGAAAAGCATCGTACCGTCGAAATTCTTGAGAGCCTCGATCAGCATTTCTTTGGTAGCGAGATCGAGATGGTTGGTCGGTTCATCGAGAACCAGGAAATTGGGAGGATTCAACAGCATTCTTGCCATCACCAGACGTGTCTTCTCCCCGCCGGAGAGCGCGCGGATCCTCTTGTCGATGTCTTCGCCCGAGAATTGGAATGCGCCTGCCAGACTGCGCAATGACCCGATGGACTCATCGGGAAAATCCTTCTGCAGTTGTTCTTCAATCGTGAGATCGGGGTCCAGCAAGTCCAGAGCCTGTTGGGCGAAGTATCCCATTTTCAAACTTGCGCCGAGGCGGACGCTGCCGGAATCGGGTGTGATCGTTCCGGCCACCATTTTCAAAAGCGTCGATTTGCCGGCCCCGTTCTTTCCCATCACACACCAGCGTTCGCCGCGGCGAACGTTCAAATTCAAGCCGTCATAAACGACGCGTTTGCCGAATGCTTTCGAGATGTTTTCCAGGGTGACAACCTGATCGCCGGAGCGTGGCGGCTGGCGGAAATCGAATTTCACCACTTTTCGTTTGCGAGGCAGTTCAATCTTTTCGATCTTATCGAGCGCCTTCACACGGCTTTGCACCTGTGCCGCCTTCGCGGCATGCGCGGCGAATCGTTCGATGAATCGCTGTTCTTTGGCGAGCATAGCCTGCTGGCGGGCATAGGCGGCTTCGCGATTGGTTTCACGGATCGTGCGTTCGCGTTCATAAAAATCGTAATTGCCGGAATAGACGGTGACCTCACCGCTGTCGATTTCGGCGATTTTGCTGACAATGCGATTCATGAATTCGCGATCGTGCGAGGTCATCAAAAGCGCGCCCGGCAGGGATTTGAGAAACGCTTCGAGCCAGACAATGGATTCAATGTCCAGATGGTTTGTCGGTTCGTCCATGAGCAGCACGTCGGGCCGTCCCAGCAGAACGCGCGCCATCGCGACACGCATCTTCCAGCCGCCCGACAGTTCTCCAACATCTCCGTCAATGCGATCGTTATCGAAGCCCAGACCCAGGAGAACTTCGCGGGCCTGACTTTCCAGGGCGTAGCCACCGAGGTGTTCATATTCTTCCTGAACTTCGCCGAAGCGCGTGAGAATGCGATCCATCTCATCGAAGCGTTCGGGATCAGCCATGGCATGTTGCAATGATTCAAGTTCGTGATGCAGATCGCCGACACGTCCGCTGCCGGCGATCGCTTCGTCAAGCACCGACCGGCCCGACATTTCCTCCACGTCCTGACGGAAATAGCCCACGGTCATCCGCTTCGGCACGGATACTTCGCCATCGTCAGGAGATTCTTCACCGACGATCATGCGGAAGAGCGTTGTTTTTCCGGCGCCATTGGGACCGACCAGGCCCATCTTTTCGCCGGGGTTGAGCTGGAATGAAGCGTCGACAAACAGGATCTGCCGTCCGTACTGTTTGTTGACGTGTGAGAAAGAGATCATCGGACTAGCGTAACATGCGGGTGTCCGTCATATAATGGCGCGCAAATATCCCGGAGATATATGGTGGTCATGGAAACTGGAGGAGACGATGTCACGAAAACATCTTAGGAAAGGTCTGGCGCTCGGCGTGATCGCGGTCGCGCTAACGGCAGTCATGATCTGGGGAGCGGGGCAGGCCGGCCGAGGGGCAACAAGTCCGTATGCCGCTCAGCCGAGCACAAAAAACGGCGAATGGCCGATGTATACCGCCGATTTGAAAGGCAGCAAGTACTCGCCTCTGGCCCAGATCGATGCGACCAACTTCGACAAGCTCGAAGTTGCGTGGCGTTTCAAGACAGATAACCTTGGCCCGCGTCCCGAGAACAAACTCGAAGGCACGCCGATCATGGTGAAGGGCATTGTTTACGCGACCGGAGGCACTCGCCGCGCAGCCGTCGCGCTCGACGGTAAGACCGGCGAAGAGCTCTGGGTCTACCGCATGGATGAAGGTCGCCGCGCTCAACTGGCGCCGCGACAGCTTTCCGGCCGTGGTCTGGCTTACTGGACCGACGGGCGCGGCGATGAACGCATCATCCTTATTACTATTGGATACCGGATGGTTGCGTTGAACGCAAAGACGGGGCAGCCGGTTCCTTCCTTCGGCAAAGACGGTGTCATCGATCTGAAGGAAGGCGTCGTTTTTGGCAAAGACAATAAGCAGGTCGATCTTGAAGGCGGTGAACTCGGACTCCACGCTACCGCGACGGTTGTGAATGACACGATCATCGTTGGATCGTCAATGGCTGAAGGTCTGGGATATCGGTTCAGCACCAATGCGAAAGGGCTCGTCCGTGCCTACGACGCGAAGACCGGAAAGCAGCTATGGCGCTTCAACACAATTCCTTCTCCCGGTGAATACGGAAACGAAACCTGGGAAGAGAACTCCTGGCAATGGACCGGCAACGTCGGCGTATGGACGCAGATCACCGTCGATCCCGATGCCGGCCTCGTGTACCTGCCTGTTGAAACTCCCACCATCGACGAATACGGCGGCAATCGTCCCGGAAACAATCTGTTTGCCGAAAGCCTCGTCGCCGTGGATTTGAAGACAGGGCAGCGCAAATGGCATTTCCAGCTCGTCCATCATCCGCTCTGGGATCACGACATTTCATCCGCTCCATTATTGGTGGACGCGACGATCGGCGGCGTTCCTCGCAAACTCGTCGCGCAGCCGACCAAGCAGGGCTGGCTGTATGTTTTCGATCGCATCACGGGCAAGCCGATTTGGGACATGAAAGAAACACCGGTTCCACAGTCGGACGTTCCGTTTGAGAAAACGTCCGCGACGCAGCCGATTCCATCGAAGCCGGCGCCTTATTCGCGAACGTACGTCGGCATGAACGACCTCATCGACTTCACTCCCGCACTGCGCGCACAGGCGCTCGAAAACCTGAAGCAGTATCGCTGGGAACAGTCTCCGTTTGTCCCGCCAACCGGGCCGGCCAGCGGCAAGCTCGGCTCGATTAACATCGGAAACACGCTCGGTGGCATCAACTGGCCGGGCGCTTCTTTCGATCCGGAAACCGCGATCTTCTATGGTCAGGCTGCGAATGCCTCCATCACAGCAGGCAATCACACTGAAGCTTATTTAGCTGTCGTCAATCCAGAAGCCCAGGCGAAGAACCGCATTCCGATGGGAAAG